>Ga0210396_10000170_pt1 | contig 111699 bp, 100 predicted proteins | sample IncBWH17OmetaG_FD_155466 | JGI IMG/M metagenome (GOLD analysis project Ga0210396, IMG submission 155466) | Forest soil microbial communities from Barre Woods Harvard Forest LTER site, Petersham, Massachusetts, United States - Inc-BW-H-17-O ...
ACCTGCCGACTACAACACCGCTCCCTCTTCGCCTACCTCACCGACACGCTCACAGCCCACGCCCGCGGCGACCCAGCCCCCGTACTCACCTAACCCCACGCAGCGCTGACGGACTGAACGCTTACCAAAACAGGCTAATTAGCAGGCATTTCTGAAGTGGAGCCAACCGAAGTCAATGCGAACCACTGCGCGCGGCTCCCCGGCGGGCGGATGTCGCTTGAAGATGCGGCGTAGGGAGCCTTCAGGTCTTGATCCCGAGAGTCCGGCGGAGCTGGGCACGGCCCGCGGGGTCGGTGTTACGGCTCGGCTGTGAGCTGTTCGCTCGATCCAGCCGAGTTCTAGAAATCGGCCGGCCAGGGCGGCTCCGGTCGCTCCGGCGAGATGCGGCCGCTCACTCCAGTCGAGACACGCGCGTGCGAACGAGCGCCGCGCAGCGCGTAGGGCGGCTATATCGATCCCGAGGTCTCTGAACCACGATAGGCCTTGATCGGTCGGCTCGAACTGATCGTCGGTGAGCGTGATAAGCCCGGCTGTGGTCATCGTATCTGCGTCTCCCGTCATCATCGCAGCCTACGACAAGGACGATTCGACGTGCATCGAACTATTGGTCGATTACTCTCGACGCCACGTTGCACACGACTTTGACGCCAGGCCCAACAAGGAGGAGTCCTGTGACGCCCGAGACCGATATCAGCGACGACGATGTCCGGAGTTCCGACGATACCGACGGGCATGAGGTCATCTGGCCCCCGATCCTCTACTTCGGTACGCCGATAGCGCTGGTAACGACGCTCAATGCCGATGGGAGCGCGAACATCGGACCGATGTCCTCAGCTTGGGCGCTCGGCTACACGATTGTGATGGGCTGGGAGAGCACGGCGCACACGCTCGCCAACCTGGAGCGCGAGCGTGAGTGCGTCATCAATCTTCCCGACCGGACACTCGTCGAGCAAGTCGAGGTGCTGGCTCCGTTGACCGGCAGCAACCCGCCGGCGGCGCATAAGGCGGACAGGTTCCGTTTTGAGCCGCGCAAGTTCGATGCCGCCGGCTTGACCGAGCAGGCAAGCGAGGCTGTCAGACCGCCCCGCATCGCTGAATGCCCGCTACAGCTGGAGGCAAAGGTCACCGCGATCCACAAGCCGGCCACACGCCCCGATGGAGCTTATTTCCGTATCTCAGAGGCTCACGTACAGCGGGTACACGCGCTTTCGACAGTAGTCAAGCCTGGCACCAGCCACGTCGATCCCGACGAGTGGCGACCGCTGTTCTACGTGTTCAGACACTACTTCTCCACCGGCCCTGAGCTTGCGCGCAGCTTTCGCGCCGAAGACTGATGGATGCTGCGAAGGCGGAAGCCAGCGCGCGGAAACCGAGCAGACAATCGTCGGAATGGAGCCAACCAGACTCAACGCGAACCACTGCGCGCGGCTTCCCGGCGGGCAGATGTCGCTGGAGGGCGCGGTAGGGATGCGCTCTTCGGCGGGACGGTCGTGAGCACATGAGCTTATGATCCATTCGTGGGGGAACCGGGCATCTATCCAGTCGTTGTCTTCGACCTGGATGGGACTCTGCTGCGCGGCACGACCGTGTCGTTGCTCCTCGCGCAATGGCTCGGGCAGGCAGAGGAGATGGCAGAGCTCGAGCGGGCGTTTCACGCCCACGAGATATCCAACAGCGTAGTTGCCGACAGCTCTGCGAGATGGTTGGCGGGACAGAGCACGGCCGACGCCTGGGCGGTCCTGGCGACCAGCACCTGGATTGACGGCATGGCCGAGACCCTCCGAGCGCTTACCGCTGCCGGGGCCAGTCTGCTATTGGGAACGGTCACATTGAGATTCGTGGCCGAGATGTTGCGGGAGCGCTATGGTTTCGCCGCGGCTAGCGGGACGGAGATGCAGGTGACCGACGGGGTGCTCTCGGGCACCGTGACTCGCTACTTCAATGAGTTCGACAAGGCGCGCTTCGTAGAGGAATGGTGCACGAGCAACGGTTATTTGATGAGCCAGGTGGCGGCGGTGGGCGACTCTCGCTCGGACGTTCCGCTGTTTGAGCGCGTTGGCATGTCGATCGCGCTGAACGCTACCCCCGACGCCCGTGCAGCGGCCACGCACGCCCTCGACACCGACGATCTGCGTGACGTGCTCCCACTTCTTCGATACGTGGGTAGGTCAATGTGAGCGACTCCCAGCCCTCAGTGCGGCTAGACCCTATCTACTCACAGTGAGTTCGTCGCACAGTTGTGCTCGATACATTGGACCGACATATAAAAGGCAATGGCCGCCGATGATTGGTAACCCAAACAATCTTGAATCGCGTCTGACTGAAATAATCCGCTCCTCGTCCTTTGTGTGCGCTAAGAAGGTCTTTCAAAATGGAGGGTTGTGGGGTTGGGTCTTGAATCTTTGGGGTGTGTCCCCGAGGATTGGAGGCTGTGGAGGTGCCCTCAAGGTTCGAGATCACTGACGAGTTGTGGGCGGAGGTCGAGCCGTTGATCCCGCCGCGGGTTCGTCGTCGGCGCAATCCTGGCCGCAAGGCGATCGATGACCGGCTGGTACTCAACGGGATCCTGCACGTGCTGCACACTGGGATCGCCTGGGAGGATCTGCCTCGCGAGTATGGCTATGGCTCAGGGGTGACTTGTTGGCGGCGGCTACGAACGTGGCAGAAGGCTGGCGTGTGGGACGCGCTGCACCAAAAGCTGCTGGTGAAGCTGAACGCTGCGGGAAAGATCGACTGGTCCCGCGCAGCGGTTGACGCCAGCCATATCCGCGCTCTTTTGGGGGGCTCCTGACGGGGCCATCCCCGGTAGATCGTGCCCGCACGGCTCAAAGCATCACCTCCTGGTCGACGCGAGCGGCATCCCACTCGCGGTCGGGCTGACTGGCGGGAACCGCAACGACGTCACCCAGCTGCTCCCGCTGATCGAAGACCTCCACCGCCGGCCCGTGACCGGCAAGGTCGGCCGGCCACGCCAGAAGCCCGACCGGCTCCTGGCCGACCGCGGCTATGACCACGACAAGCACCGCCGGCTCCTGCGGGCTCTCGGGATCACGCCCGTGATCGCCAGACGGGGAACAGCAAACGGCTCACGCCTCGGCCACCAGCGCTGGGTCGTGGAGCGCGGCTTCGCTCACTTGCACAACTTCCGGCGCCTACGGATCCGTTACGAGCGCGACCCCGAGATGCACACAGCTTTCCTCACACTCGCCTGCTCGATCCTCTGCTGGCGACGCCTACAGCCATTTTGAAAGACCTTCTTAGACGGGCCGCCCGCACATCGTTTGCGGGCGGCCCGTTCCTTCATCGCTTCAGACGGCTGCCCAAGACCAGCCAGGCCACGGCTGCGATTCCGGGTTTGCTAGTGGAAGCTCCAGTTAGCGCCGGTGGTGAGCTTCTCGCCGATTTCGCCGTAGCCGTAGAGTATTACGGCACTGTCGCCTGGTATTTGGAGGTTGCTTCCAATGGTGCTCACGGCGAGGTGCTGTTCGGCGAGTTCGCTTTGCCCGTGTGGCATCGTGAGCTTGATTTTCCCGGTGACTTGGACGGTGCCCGCAAACGGGCATTCTCTACCGGTGCTTGTGATTTCCATCACCAGCGTTTTGACCTGGGGGCTGAGAGTCAGGACGTCTTCGGGGCTGGTTTTCCCGAGTGCCGCTTCGATGTTCAGCGCCTTGGTTTCGATCGTGTGTTTTGCCAGCCCGCACTCGAGGGACCCTTCAGAGTAGCCGCATTCTTTCCAGATGATGTGTTCGATTTTGCCCGCTGCTGGCGCGGTGATGCTCGCACCCTTCAGTTCCATGCCGTAACACGTGATGGAGACACCCGGCTCCATTTCCATCACGACCGTGCTATTCGCTGGGCCGGTTAGCGATGCCGAGGCGCTCAGTGGGCTACCGCCGGTGTACCACGATGCCGCGGAGGCCGATGCCGTAGCGGCAGCTGCCACTGCGATTGTTGCCGTGAGCGTGACGAGCACGCGCCCCAGCTTGGATCTCATATGCATATAACCCTGCCTTTCTGGTTAATGGTCCCATTCTATAACAACACGGGGCAGCAGGACGCCGCCCTCGGGCACACTCAAATGCAACACACACGCAACAGCGGTTGGGGCGGGAAGCCCCGTGCCCGCTTTACCGGGCCGCTGTTAGACCTCACAGACCCAGACCCGAGGTTTGGGACTGGCGGCTCTGGGTCTGTGAGGCGATGGGGGGTCTCAGGGGTGCTTACTGGTGTTTCTCTTGTGCTGGCGTTTTGTGTGTTGTTTGTGCTTGGTCTTGAGCTTTGGGCAGCCGGTGATCGCGATCTTCGTGGTTTGCTTTACGCTCGCGCCGTTTTGCGCTGTGATCGTGGTCGGCATCGAGAGCTTCTCGTTGCAGATGCTCCTCCTGATCTTGCTCGCGCTCGCCGGGATCGTCAGCACCGAGCCCTGGCCCTCGGGCAGCGTGGCCTGAAAGCTTGAGATCGGCGCATCCGGGACGCTTTCAAAGCGGGAGTAGGTGATGCCGTGCTTGATCTGGGTCTTGCCGTCAAGGACGATCTTCACGCCTTCGCCCTGCAACACGAACTCCACGTCAGGAAACGCCGCGCCACCATGAGAGACCAGGATCGCCGGACCCACCAGCGCCGCCTTCAGGATCGGTGTGAGCGCGGTCGCGGTGCCGATGCTCGAGCCTTGCGGGCAGCCCGCCGGGTTGGTGTTGAACTGCGCTTCGGTGCAGGCTTTGCGTAGGGTGCTCAGCCTTGTTGGTAGCAGCTTGGGTAGCTGCAGGTCGACCTTGGCGATGTTCGCCTGCCCCGCACCGGAGGCGATCTTCACGGTCAAGCTCGCGCCCTGTGTCTTGCTGACCTTGCCGCGTGTCGAGGCCGTCAAGACCGGCTTGAACGGCAGGTCCTCACAGCCACTCGCCGCGAACGGGCTAGCCACCGGGTCCTGGGCGCCCTGGGTCGAGTAGGCCACAGCGGTGATCTGCCTGGGGGTGCAGCTGGTCGGATTGAACGTGAACTGCGGGTCATCCAGGGTCACGTTGAGCGTGCGGATCCGCAGCGGCACACCATCCAGGATCTGCGGCACACCAGCCGGCGCACCAGCCGGCGGCGTGCTCGCCGTGACCTGCGCGGTGCTCGGGTCGATCGACAACGCTACCCGCACGACCACGTCTCCGAGGTTGAACGGGCCCGCGACCGCATGCACAACCACCGACAGACCAAACGGGGCGCCCTGGTATGGGCCGGTGAAGTACACCTGCCCTGTCTGGTAGAGCGGCTGGGAGCCCGAGCCCACAGCCACCGTCGTCGTCCCGACCCTGCTCGCGTCCGGGCAGGCACCTTGTGCGGCTTGTGGTTCAGGGCACTGCACGACATGCGAGACCGCGGCCAGCAGACCCTCCGGGAGCGTCGTCTTGAGCGCCCCGATGTTCTGTTCGCGATCTTCACGCTTGAGCGTCAGCGTGAACGGGGTGTAGGCACCCGCTGAGGTGCTCACAGACCCGGCTGTGAAGGACGGCGTGAAGCCTTGTGGGCCGCAGCCTTCGTTGACCTGAAAGGAACCCGCCGGGGTGCTCGCCGGCCCGCCGCTCCACGGTTCAACCAGACCGGTCGTGGTCGCCACACCGCAGGTTTGGGGGTTGGCCAATGGGGCGCGGGGGCCACCGGTCGTCTGGATCCGCAGGTCGCTCACCGGGAACTGTGGGGTGTCTTGGAAGACCGAGATGATCTGGCCCGTGCCCGGGTCCACGTGCGCTGAGCCCGGGAGCTTGACGATCACGCCCTCATCCGGTGCTTCCAGTTCCAGGTAGAGCCGGTACAGGCTCCCACCCGCCGCGTTCGCATCGCTACACGCACCGGGATGGTCATCATTCCCGCATTCCGGTTCGGCGAGATACAAATGCCCGGCCAGGTTTTCTTTGAGCAGCGGACTGGTCGCTGTCACGCTCGCAACGATCGACGCTGGCGGACAGTCACCTTGGGCTGGACGCGGCAAGCCGTCCGGCGCGTCTTCTTCGCCTTCCCCGGTCGTGCTGCCGGGTTCCCCCGGGGTGCCTGTGCCGCTGGGGAAGTTGATCCCACGCGGACCAGTTGCAGTACACGCCACGAGTCCGTTAGCTGCGGCTGGTGAGAGACTCGTACCCGCCGGGAACGTGAAGTCCACGGTCTTGAACGGTGGTGTCCCCAGCCCCGAGCCGTCATTCGGGGCCTGGGGGACTTCCAGGTTCGTCGTGTAGCCGGAGGGCTCGTCCGCCATCGTCGTGTCACCCTGCACACGCACATCAGGACCAGAGGACAACGATGACGTGAAGGGTAGTTTGTCGCAGCCTTCAAGCGCGGGGAACGTCAACGACGACGCCGTGTGCTCTACCCCGGGGTTCTGCCACGTGTTCAGTTCCACCGACGCCTCACGCGCCGCTTCACCCTCCCCACAATCACTCGGCGCGGTCAAAAACGCACCGCGATCAAACGTCACTGGTTCTTCACCACTTGAGTAATGTTCCTGGGTGTCCCCGTAAAAGCTCGCTACAAACCCAATCAGCGACGCTACCGTCGGGACCCCCGGGACAGAGACACGCAACATATACGCACCATCATGACGGATCACATTCGCGTACATCACAACCTCGATGTTGTTGCTCGAGAACGCGAACTCCGCCGCATAACCCTTTTCCGGGGTAACACTATAGATCGGCCGCACGGACGTTGGATCTTCCCCGTTATTAGCCACGATGTCAGCTAGGATCATCGGCAGTATCGAGCCGACCCTACTGCCGGGCGGGCAATCACTTCTACTACCCTGGGTTTCGACGAGGGCCGGGGGGCAAGACTCCGCGACAGCGGGGTCGCCGAGCATCCCCAACGGGAGGTAGAAGACCAGGTCCTTGGGCGCCTCTACTGGCCGCGCGTTCTGTGTGCCGGGGGTGATGAACACGTTGTTGAACAGGATCGATGTCGTCAAGAGGTTCGGGTGCCCGCCGGCCTGCGCAAAGGCTTCGCCCGCCGGGCCGGTCGCACTGAACGCAAAATGCGCAATACCAGCCGGCCCAACGCCGCCTTCTCCTTCGGAAAGCACCCGTGTTTCACTCACACCGCTCGCTTCAGGCGCACCACCACCGCTCACATGAATCGTATTCTGCAGCGCAGCACCCGCCGCCAGAGCACCTGTCACTTCATAGGGAGTGATATCGACCACCAGGAAGCCGCTGGGTACCACGACCTCTGGGAACGTGCAAACCACTTCTTCGCTTTCAGTGATACATTCGCTAACTTCTCCATTGGGGCCCTCCAAAGGTTCAGGCCGGACCTCAAGGGCGGTTAGCCCTTTGGGCAACTTGTCGCGTACGACGGTTACGCCTTCGCTGGGCGCGCCGCCCACGTTCTCCACGACAGCGTTGTACTGGCCATGCGTACCAATCGCTGGGCTCAGGACCGTAGGGGCACCCACGGCTGTCACCTGCCACGCCGGCGCCCGCACAACAGCCCCCGCCGCCACAGCAGCATCCGCAAACAAGACCGCCAGCCAGCCAAAGACCGCGATGACCGCCACAAACCCGAGCACACGACGACACCACGCAAGAGACCTACACGTTGACCCGCTCAAACCCATCACTTTCCCCTCCCCAAACCCGACCGAATAACCCCAGATACCAAACCACGCACAGCCTTACGCCGGCAGCGCACCATATGGCCTCTGCCGTGACTCCTACTTCTACATCTCTTCAAGGACCGCGCATGTTTTTTCCTGGTTCTACCAACAGCATGCTTCCTCACAGACGCCGGCTGTGGGGCGGACGACAACGGCGCTTCGCCGGTATCACCGGTGCTCGCCGGGACCGGCAACGACTGCGCTTCACCCGGCGAACCTTCACACACACCCAGACCACACGCGCCAGTACCAGTTGGCTGGGCGAACCCCCCGTCAAGCCGCGCATCATAGAGATCACGCTGGCCACCATCCACATCACCAGACGAGATCGGATCATCGGTCGAGAACAATGCATTCGCGCCCGTAGCATCCATTTTTTCGAATTTGGCGCCACAAGGCGCGCCTTTGAACAGCTGCACATCTCGCCCATCCGACACAAGGCTCACCGTGCCCTTCGACAGGATCCCACCCGGAGCGTGGAACTCATACGCACTGTCGCAGCCACCTTCCAGCACCGTGCTCGTGGCCGAGTTCGCCCTCGGGCTCAGCTGGCCAGCCGTACTAAAGAAAACGGTTTCACCACTCTCAGAAATATTCCGTGGATTCGTGGTGGTTTTAAAATCATTACCCTGGCCGCCAAAGACGCTGTCAGCGGGAAGGATGCTTTCTTCGGGTTCGACTCCCGTTGATACGTCGTTGCCGTTTTCGGCGTACCCGTCTTCGCCTTGCGTGACCCGTACCAGTTCCGCCGGTTCGCCCGGGGCCTTTGCCTTGTACTCAAAGATCTGGGCCAGCGGAGCGTGCACAGGACGGTCATCCGGGGTGACGCCAGAAGCAGAGCTCACAAACAACATGAACTGCCCGCTCGTACCAGCAACCTGAACGGGGTGAGAACCAAACGTCCGTTCCCAGTCTTTGAAATCACCTTCGGCGAGTGTCGCGATGAACGACGTCGAACCACTCGCCGCTTCATACACATACAGGTCGGGCTGACCCACCTGCGGCCCGCCGCCAGACGGGCTCGACGTCGCAGACGCGATCACGTCCCTGGAGACGAAGTAGACATGCGAGCCGTCCTCACTGATCCCAGCAACGCCCGCTACTTCACCACCAGCCACGAGACTCAGACGCTGACCTTCCGGCTTTCCAAAATCATACTCATACAAGTTACATCCGCCACTTCCAGCGACAGGATTACTGCACGATTCATGCAGCGCAGCATCCGCAGCATCCCCGCTCACCGTGCCGTCGACAGCATCATTCGTCAACTTCTGCGTACTCGTGAAATACACCAGCTGACCACTTTCCGAAGCACCCTCAAAATTCTTGCCCGATCCTTCCGTACCGCAGGCACTCGAGCACTCGCTTTCAGAGATTTCAACCGTTTCTGCTTCAGCGGAACTCATTGTTGACCCGTGGATGCGAGCAAAGATAGTTGCGTACGCCGGCGCCAGCGCCGACACACCACAACCATGATTGCCTTTCGGGGGCACCGTGAAGAAAACCACTTCCCCTTCGCGAGAAAGCGCATTATAACTGGAGCCACCTGGACCACCGAGGTGGCCTGCACATTCACTGATTCGGTCAGTGCTACCTTTTCTACCATACACTTCCACGAGCAAAGGACTATTATTATTTGTACCACTGTATTCATACAGCGGGCTACCGGATCTTTCGAGTAGAATGTGCTCGTAGTCACTGGTCGCACCGACAGGGCTATAGTGCGGCACGGATTGATTCCATAGGCCGCTTGCTTCCCCGGTCACCGGCGTGCCGTTCAACGGCCCTACCGGGATAAAGGACCCTTCCGCTGTACGGAGGTAGAGATCCGCCACGCCAGCCGGTTCATCAAGCCTATGCTGAACCCACAACGACTCACCATCATCAGCTTCCGGCGCAACGGACAGCTGCCCAGCGAACTCCGACTGCGGTGGGTTCATCGAGGATAGATGCCAGCCGCTCGGTGTACGCGTGGCAAGATAAATCGCACCACCCCCCGCGGCCGTTTCACCGTCACCAGAGATGCCAGCCACCGTCCCGAGACTGCGGATGATCGCTTTTTCACCGTTCGAGGAGAAAGCATTCGGGTACATCGAATACCCCTCCTTGTACGATGGGGTCAGCATCTCATAAGCCCGGCATTCCGGCAGCAGGCTTGAGTTTAGTTCTGCGCGTAGCGCTTCGTTTGGGCAGCCTTCGCCTTCGCTAGCCCATACCGGCACCACGCGAGCCATACCACAGACCAAGGCCACGCCAGCCAGCGCACAAGCCAAGACCAGCATTCTCGGTACCAGACGCTCTGGGCCAACAGGCAGCTGTTGGTCTCGTGTAGCGATCATCCTCGACATGACTCGTGTCCTCCAGGCTCAAGCGTGCCGCGCCCGCCCGGCCCAGACACACGCAAATTGACAAAACAAGCACCCACCAACAAAACCTCGGACCCCGAAAGCCCCAGATCAGACAAACCAACAAGCCCAGCAACAGCAGGCTGGCACTCCACAGGCGTGCTCAGAGCCAGCATCAGGCGGCCCTGCGCCCCTCAACCGCACCCATACCCAGACCCCGTGCGACGCGCTCACCACGCGCCGTCAACTGCCACACGTTGGGCTCGCCCTTGGCGTGCCCCGCACCTGAGTTGGAGAGCAGGCCGAGCCGCTCGAGGCGCGCTAGGAGCTTTGAGATCTGGCCCTGGTCGGAGATCCCGGCCTGCTCGGCGATCAGCCGGTTGCTCGCACCAGGCGCCTGGGCGATCACCTGCAGCACCCGCGCGGTGCGGTAGGTCATCCGCATCTGTACACCCTCAAGCGGATCGCCCGCTCGCGGCGCACGAACCCGCCGCGTAGAGCGCTGCGAGGCGCCCGCCGGTACAGGACGCGCCTGCTCACGACGCGCCGTCGCCACCCCCAGGTAAGGGAGCAGGATCATGCCCATCAGCTCCCCATGAAGCTCACGCGTACACAGCCGCTCGCTCCGTGAGAGCCGCGCATAGACGATCGCAAACCCCGCGCCAACCAGGCCCTCCGCCGTCAACGGCGAACGAGCACTCGCACGCTTACCCTGAGAGCGACCCTCATCGACCAGCTTGGTCAGGCGTGCGAGCACGTCCTCGCGGGTGCGCTGCACCAAGCCACTGCCGCGCAGCGCCTGCACCACACACACCCGCGCCAGCGCCGGCTCGGCGTCCAAGAACCCGAGAACCGTCCACAACCCCACCCGCAGCCGCTCGCGCCACCCAAGATCAGCGACACCCGCAGCCGCTAGCTCGCGCTGCACAGCCGCGACGGTGTCCTGCAGAACCGCGGCCAGGCACTCCTCGCGGTTCTCGAACAGCTCGTAGAACGTACGCCGGGAGATCCGCGCCCGCGCCGTGATCTGCGCGACCGTCGTCGCCTCATAGCCAAGCTCATCAACCGCGGCAACCGCACCCGCCAGCAGCCGCGAGCGCTGGATCTCCGCTACCTGCGCATGCGCATTCGCGAGCACCGCACCCGACGCAAACCCACCAGCGGACACACCCACCACACCGCGAGAACCACGTGCGCCCGTGCGCCCAACGCCGCGCAGAGCACCGGTGTGCTTGCGGGCCGCCACCTACACCAGCCCCCACAACAAGCCACCACGCCACGCGCGGAACCCCAAACCCCCAAGACAGCCGCCAACGGCGGCTAGCCAGCTAGCGCAAGAGAGAGAGAGAGAGAGAGAGAGATGCGTCAGCCTGCTGACGCATCTAGCAACAGCGCCCGCACGAACGCCAGGCACACCCGTCACGTATCTCTCAAACGAAACCACGCTGAACCCCATCCCTCGCAAAGCTCCGATCTCCAACCCTCTCCCGAACAACCCTGCCAGCCGGCCAACAGGACAAGCCTACCCAACCGGAAACCTATGTCCACAACCCCCAGCACCCTATCCGGACGCCAGGCCCAACCAACATACACACCCCATCACAATCTGTCAATAGACAAACACCACGCACCCCACAACACACAGTCAGACCCAAACGCCGCGCAAGCACCAGGGCCCGTCGCGAGACGCCAGCCAACGCCAACGCGCTCCCGGACAGACCACCGCCACAGGGGTAGCCCCACCGTCGCATGAGCAGTCCGCGCGAGCAGCCTGGGCGCCGTTGGGAGTGGGGCGCCCCAGGCTGCCTCTACCCGGGGTCTGTCCGATCCTCTGTGTAGGCATGAGCGAAAAGGAGTCTCATGTCCACAGAAGCGATGATCGAGATGGAGGGCCCTGGTTCCGCCAGCGTTTCGCGGAGGGAGCCCGGAGGGCGAGCGCAGCGAAATGCTGGCGGGCGCGACTCTGCGGGGCCCCCGGCGGACGGGCTGCCGCAGGAGGTCCGCGAGCGGCTGGGCGATGAGCTGATCGACGAGCTGCTCGCTGGTGCCCGCAGCGAGGAGGAGATCGTTGGGCCGGGTGGGCTGCTGGCCGATCTGACGCGTCGGCTGGTGGAGCGCGCGATGGACGCTGAGCTGACCGACCACCTGGGGTATGAGCCTCACCAGGAGCCGCCTGGGGGCGCGGGGAATACACGTAACGGGTCGACCCCGAAGACGCTTCAGACCGGGCATGGGCCGGTCAGGATCAAGACGCCCAGGGACCGGGACGGGAGCTTCCAGCCGCAGCTGGTGCGCAAGGGCCAGCGGCGCTTCCATGGGTTCGACGAGAAGATCATCGCGCTCTACGCCCGCGGGATGTCCGTCCGCGATATCCAGGCGCATCTCGGCGAGCTCTACGGGGTGCAGGTCGGGCACGAGCTGATCAGCCGCGTCACCGACGCGGTGATGGACGACGTCAGGGAGTGGCAACAGCGACCGTTGGAGGACGTCTACCCGATCGTGTTCCTCGACGCTCTGGTGATCAAGATCCGCGAGGGCGGGACTGTGCAGCGCCGCGCGTGCTATCTCGCGCTCGGGGTCACGCTCGAGGGCGACCGCGATGTGCTCGGGATGTGGTTTCAGGAGAACGAGGGCGCGAAGTTCTGGCTGCAGGTCCTGACCGATCTCAAGCAGCGCGGCGTCAAGGACATCCTGATCGCGTGCGTCGATGGGCTGAAGGGGTTCCCCGAGGCGATCGAGGCGACGTTCCCCGACACCTGGGTGCAGACCTGTATCGTGCACTATGCCGAGGCCCGGGTTATGCCGAGGTGGCCGCGAAGGGCTTGCAATCGGGTGGGTTCGGGGGTGCTGACGTTGGCATAATCTGGCCCGTCGGGGGAGGCTGTGCTCTCCATTCTCGGAAGGGAGAGCACTGATGAAGAATCCGTCAAGGGTGCGGCTGTCGGGGCCGCTGCAGGGGTTTGGGCCGGGGTTCGTGGGTGAGCTGGAGCGGCAGGGGTACTCGCGGGTGGGCGCGACGCTGCAGGTGCGACTGATGGCTCGCGTGAGCAGTTGGATGCAGGTCGAGGGTTTGGTGCCTGGAGGGTTGAGCGACGAGGTCGTCGCGGGGTTCTTGGCTGGGCGCCGCGCGGCGGGTCATCGCGACTATGTGACAGCGCGTGCGATGGCGCCGCTGCTCGCCTATCTGCGCGAGCTGGGGGTGATACCGTCGCCCTCGCCGGTCCAGCCCTCGACGAGCGCCGAGAAGCTGGGTGAGCGCTTTCGTGGCTATCTGGCCGTCGAGCGCGGTCTTGCGAGGGGTACTGTCGTCGGGTACGTCGATGCCGTCAAGCCGTTCTTGGCCGAGCTTGACGAGGATGGGCTTGATCTCGGGGAGTTGACCGCTGCTCGGGTGACGGCGTTTGTCGTTGGTCGCTGTCCGGGCCAGTCTCATGGGGCGGCGAAGATGACGGTCTGTGCGTTGCGGTCGCTGCTGGGGTTCTTGCACGTCGAGGGGTTGATCGCCGAGTCCCTGATTGGCGCGGTGCCTTCGGCAGCATCGTGGCGACTGTCGGGGTTGCCGCGCTTTCTCGAGGACGATCAGGCCCAGGCGTTGCTGGACTCATGCGATCCGCAGACCGTGACCGGGCGGCGCGATTTGGCGATCCTGACGTTGTTGCTGCGGCTCGGGCTGCGGGCCGGCGAGGTCGCCGGCCTGTCACTCGAAGATGTTGACTGGCGTGCTGGGGAGCTGGTCGTGGTCGGCAAGGGCCGCCGCAGTGAGCGGCTTCCGTTGCCCGTCGATGTCGGCGAGGCAATCAGCGGCTATCTACGTGACGGCCGGCCAGACAGCGCTTTAAGAGCGGCGCGAGCCGTTGACGTCCCTGACTGGTTGATTCGGGCTGGGGCAGTCCGAGATGTGGTGTGGGACTTCTTGCGTTTGCGAGTCCCAGCTAAGGGGCCAGAGCCCGCACGCAGATAACTGTCTGAAATGGAGCCAGCCGGGATCGAACCGGCGACCTCCTGCTTGCAAAGCAGGGGCGGTCATGCTGGAGCCAATAGATACGGGGCGTTAGCGTCGTCCGAAGTGGCGTTATTACTGGCGAAACCGACCAGTCGGGTACTCAAAGCGGTACTCGCGGCCATGTGGTACTCATGTGGTACTCTCCGCGAACCGTGGCTGTGGAGGACATGCGAAACGGCAGTGACCCGACCGGCGCGCTCGTAATCGTGGGCCGGGCGGACAGGCCGGTCTACGAGGCCAAGTGGCGGCGTGCAGGACGACAGGTGAAGTGCCGCGTGGGGCCTGCGTGGCTTGAGCGAGCGGTCGACGACAGCGGGTGGGTCATGCGACGCGGGCGAGTAGCGGAGGGCTACTTCGACGAGAAGCGCGCGACGGTGCGCATGGCTGAGCTGATCGCCGAGCACAACCGCGAGGAGCGAGCAATCGAGGCGGGCGAGCGTGAGCGCCGCGAGCGCGGCGTGACCTTCCGCGAGCTGGCGGCGGAGTGGCTGGAGCACCTGCAGCACGAGCGCGGCGCCAAGCCCTCCACGCTGAGCGACTACCGCTACATGCTGGCCGAGCCCGGCACGCCACACCGCCGAGGCAAGGGCAAGAGCCCCGGCACGATCATGGCCGCGTTCGGCGACCGGCCCGCGGCGAAGATCACCACCAAGGACGTGTCGAGTTTCCTGCGCAAGCTGGACAGCCAGGGCGTGTCCCCCCGCTCGGTCAACAAGCACCGTCAGGTGCTCTCGGCGATCTTTGGCTACGCCTGCCGCGCGGACACGCACAGCTTGCCGTCCAATCCCGTGGCGGCTACAACCAAGCGCCGTGAACCACCCGCAGCCATGCTCGACTTCTACGAGCCGCACGAGGTGGAGATGATCGCCTCCGCAGCCGCCGAGGGATCACATCGCGGAACACAGCCAAGCAGCCTGAGCACCGACGAGATCACGTGGCGCGCACGCGAGGACGCACAGGACGGCGAGCTGTTCCGGCTCGCCGCCTACACCGGCCTGCGCCTCGGCGAGCTGATCGCGCTGCGCTGGGAGGACGTCGACTTCGACACGCGGCGGATGGTCGTCCATCGCGCCGTATCCGCCGGCGTGGAGGGTCCAACCAAGAGCTGGCAGGCGCGCTTCCTCCCACTCGCCGATCCCGCCGCCGAAGCGCTCGAACGTCTGCAGGCCCGCGGCGACTACACCTCACGGGAGGACTACGTCTTCTGCTCGCGCCTTGGCCGCCGGCTCGATCCCTCCGCCGTCCGTCGCCGCTTCAAGGCAGCTCGTGACGCCGCCGGCCTGCGCCCGCTGCGCTTCCACGCGCTGCGCCACGCCGCCGGTAGCCTCATCGCCCGGCACGCCGACGCGCGCTTTGTTCAGGAGTTCCTCGGGCACTCGCGCATCACCACCACCGAGCGCTACATGCATGCCAAGGCACGGCCCGAGGATCTCGAGCGGGTCAACCTGGCATTCGCGGCCAGGGCGTCCAACGACCAGGAGTCATCGCAGTCCAATCCGCGATGAGCCCATGGCATCGCTCCGCACAGTCGGGTATCTCCGACGTCGTCGTACACTGTGGCTGGAGATGAACACGATGCCAGAGCCTGCCGCCAACCACGACCTGATCGAGCAAGCGAACTCGCTGTTTTGGCATCCGCTGCCGCTTGAGGAGTTAATGGCTGACGTCGCGCCGCTTGACCCCAGCGAGCACTTCGACATCCCCGACCTGACAGAAGAGGAATGGGAGACGTTCGCCTCGGCGCTGGAGCAGTGACCGGAACGGTCCTGGTCGACACGAACGTCTTCACCGCCCGTTTGCGTGAGCGCGCGCCGCTCGCCACCGGGTACGCGAAGCACCTCTTCGGACAGCGGATCGCCCTCGCCCCGCAGACCGTCGCCGAGGCGCGGTATGGGGCGCTGAAGGCAACGTGGGGTCCTGCTCGCACGGAGCAACTCGCACGGCTCGTCGGGCGAGCGCGCATCCTCCCGATCGACATCGACACCATCGAGACCGTCGCCGAGCTTCGTAATCAGTGTCGGATCATCGGTCACCCGCTCCACCAGAGCAACCACAACGCTGACCTCTGGATCGCGGCCACCGCGATCCGCTGGTCCATCGCGCTCGTCGCTCACGACGCGGTCTTCACTGACTGCCCCCGCATCCACCTCCTGACCGAGCTGGACGACTGAAGCGGTCCTTCTGAGCGCCTCACGCCGCCGACCTGTCCACCGATCGGCCTCTCACTGCCGCCTCGACCTCGTCACGCAGGAAGATCCATCGCCGTCCGAGCTTGCGTCCAGGTAGCAGTCCGCGCCGCGCGTATTCAAGGACCGTTGAGATCGGCAGGTGCAGCAGCTCGGCGACATCGCGGCCGTCGAGCACGTCGTCGCGCGTAAGCGGCGGATGAGTGGCTACGGATTTGGGAATGGTGCTCATCGACGTCTGGGCATAGGAATTGGTGTTGTGGGTTAGTGACCCCAACCCGCCCGGACCGGCCAACGAGTTCGCGGCCCAGCCCCGAGCCCCTTCGCTCAGCTCTACGCGAGCGGTCCCCCAAACGCGGCTTCGACAACGAACCAGCCGTCGCCACCTCACTCGCTACAGCGGGCTGACGGCCCTCACGAGCGGCCTCACGTCGCTTCGCTCCCACAGCAGCACAGACGAGATGCACGGCTGTGCCGTGGCACGGCGAGCGCTGTGCTAATTGCTTGGCCGGTTCGGCGAGTTGAGGGTCATCACCCATGTGATGACGGCGGCGAGCATAGGTGCGTCTCGGGGCGGTGGGTACGCGCGCTACCTGGAGAGCAAGACGGTTGAGCCCGAGCGCGGGGACTACTACCTGACCCCCGATGGGGAGATGGCGCAGGCCCCCGGCCGCTGGCTCGCCGATCCCGAGACCCTGGAGAGGCTCGGGGTTCAGCCCAGCGAGCCGGTGGACGACAAGGATTTCATCGCGCTGATGGAGGGCCGCCACCCAGGCACCGGCAGATGGCTACGCCCGGAGGGCGCCGGCGGCGGCCGGGGCGGCGGGATCGACGTGACGTTCAGCGCACCAAAGTCCGTCTCGACGGTCTGGGCACTCGGCGATCCCTGGCAGCGCGAGCAGATCGAGCAAGCCCACGCCAGTGCGGTCGAGCAGACGATCCGCCACCTGCGAGAGCAAGTGCCGGTTGTGCGCCGTCGCTACAGCGGCCAGGTCGTTGAAGAGCACGCCAAGGACGTGATCGCCACCGAGTACCGACACACCACCGCCCGCGGCGTCCAGGGCGCGCAGGCCCCGGATCCGCAGCTGCACAGTCATGTTGTCATCACGGGTGCGGTCCGTGAGGACGACCGGATCGTGGCGGTCGGGTCCCGGCCGGTCTTCCGCTCCGCGCGGGAGCTCGGCGCGTTCTACCGCTCAGCGCTCGCCGACGAGCTCGTGCGGGAGGGGTACACGATCGAGCAGGGCACCGGCAAGGATGGTCGGTACTTCGAGATCGCGGGTGTCCCCCGCGAGCTGTGCGAGGCGTTCTCCGGGCGCTCGCGTGAGGTCGCCAGGGCGGCGGAGCGCTTCCGTGCCCGCTACGGCCGCGCACCCGAACGCGGCGAGCTGCGCAACCTCGCGCTCGAGAACCGCCGGTCCAAGGTGCTGACCACACGCTCGGACCTACAACGAGCGTGGACACAGACCGCTCGCGATCACGGATTCGGCCCCGATGAGGCCGTGCGGCTGATCGGCGCATCCGAGCGGCCAAAGACCGAGCGCAAGATTGAGGATCGTGTCGAGGCGAAGCTGACCGAGCAGCACGCCGTCTTCGAGCAGCGCGACCTGCGCGCAGTCGTGCTGGAGCAGGCCGCCGGAGAGATGGCACCGGACGAAGCGCTTGCAGTCGCGCGCGAGATGGTCCGCGACCGTCGCGTGCTGACTCTGGAGGGCGGGCGGATGACCACCCTAGCGGTACGCGCGCAGGAGCAGGCGATCGAACGCCGCGCCACCCAGCTCGCCCAGCCCGCGGGCCGAGACGTCGGCCACATTGCACGCGATAACGCTGCCCGTGAGGCAGCCGAGCGCGTCGGCGGACCACTCAGCCCCGAGCAGCATCACGCGCTCGAAGTGCTCACCGGCCCCGAGCGCGCCGCGGTCCTCGTCGGCCCCGCCGGGACAGGCAAGGGGGTCGTGATCGACGCCGCCGCCCGCGCGGAGCAGCACGCCGGCCGCGAGACGATCGGGGTCGCCGTGTCGGGCTCCACCGCAGAGCGGCTCGGCGCCGACAGCCCCGCGCTCGCCGGACAGACACTCACCCTGGACGCGCTGGTCGCTCGCGCAAACACGCGGGCCATCCACGTCGGCAGTAACACGACAGTAATCCTGGACGAGGCCGGGATGGTCGACCACAAGCGCCTCGACGCCCTGACCCGGCTCATCGAGCGCTCCGGGGCAAAGCTGATCGCGGTCGGCGACGGCAAGCAGCTCCCCTCGATCGGCCCCGGCGGCATGTTCGACCGGATCAGCGAACATGCACCCACCGCCGAGCTCGCAGACATCCACCGCACCAAGGACCCCGCCGACCAGCGCGCATGGCAAGCACTACGCGCAGGAGAACCAGAGCGCGCGATGGCGCACTACGCCTCACGCGGCCAGCTGCACCTCTCCGACACCCGCGACCAAGCAGCAGAGCATGCCGTGCAAACATGGGCCGCGCTCACAGAGGGCCGCGATATCCGCGAGGTCGCATTGATCGCCGACGCGGCGAACACGGAGATCGACCGGCTCAACGCCCGCGCACAACACCTCCGCGCAGAGCGCGGCGAACTCGGACACCACGAGATCCCGCTACACGGCGTCCACTACGGCCTACGCGAAGGCGACCTCATCGCGTTCATCGCCCAGCACCGCCCACTGGGGCAGCCACGGGTCGAGAACGGCACCCGCGGCCAAGTCAGCGCCATCAACGAGCGAGGCGTGACCATCACGCTCGACGGGTCACAGCGCCAAATCCGGCTCGCCGGCGAGCACCTCGACTCCCTGCGACTCGCCTACGCGCAGCACGTGTACCGGCAGCAGGGCGCGACCGTAGAGCGCTCCGTCGTGCTCACCGGCGGCTGGCAGACCAGCAAGGAGACCGCCTACGTCGAGGCCACGAGGGCACGCCACGGAACCGACTGGTTCATCGCCCGCGACGATCTCGGCGCCGAAGGACAAGACGCCCAGCGGATCATGCGTCTCGGCGGCGCGATGCGCACCAGCCGAGCGCAGACACCGTCGCTCGCCCACCCCGAGCTGCCCGACCCTCGCTGGGGACCGCGATTCGACCTCGGCCGCATGCGGCCGTCAAGTCTGACGCGCTGGCTGGCGTCTCCCGCACGGAACCCTAATCGCACGCCAGACCGCGACGCTCATCGCGGACGATGACCCAGTGATGGGAGCGGACGCCGTGGGGGCACAAGTCTGAGGGACAGTTGTCAACTACCACCCAGAGCCAAATCCGAGCACTCATCCGACCCGTTGGACCGCTTTCATTATCCAGCTAGAGCCAAAATAGGCCCTCGCTGGAGGGGTTTGTGCACCTGCCCGGTTGCCGAGCGTACACCTGCAAACATGTGAAAACCTGGACAAACCTACGCAAGCCACCCGGGGATAGCCATCACGCCCCGCTCGGCTTACATGCTTCCAACCCCGCGCCGAGTTCCGTTCGGGGTTCTTCCCCCGCAGTGGTACGAGCGAAGGTGATCAGGTGTTCTGCGGGTGCCGCTGCGCTCTGCCATTCGTCCTGCCCTTCCCCAGACCCGCTTTCGTGCTCAAAGCTCTGGGCGACACGTTCCAGCCCAGCCCAGACGCCGGCGTCGGCTTGCAACGCCTCGGCGCAGGCACCCTGCACGTGTTCGGCCATCGCGCCGGCCTGCGTGCGTTGTTCGGCTGCGGTGTGGGCGAGCAGTTCGCCGACCTGCTGGTAGCACGGCGTATGTGCCTTATAGGTCTGCGCGCAGCTCGCTTCCGAACTCGCTTCTTCTTCGTGATGGAGGAACGCCACACGGCCCTCCTCGCCCGCAGGCGCTTTGCTGCCGAGCACGATGATCAGCGCACCATCGGTTTTGCCTTCCAGTTCTCTCCAGTCGCTGGCGCTGAGAGTTTGGGCCGTCGCCGTCGCCGTCGCCGTCGCCGATGTCGTCGCCGGTGCGGTCGTCGGGGTTACGTGGCAGCCCGCGGCGATGCTCGTGATGAGCCACTTGTTTCCGCTGTCGGCGAGACGGAACCGGACTTGGCCTACGCTCGCCGGGGCGATGCGATAGCCGAGCTTCACGGAGGCCGTGTGCCCAGCGACGATGACCGCCCGCGGGCTCAGTCCGACCAGCTGGTAGCGCCCGGCGCCGGCCGTCCACTGCGCTTCGTAGGCCGCGAGGACGGGCGCCTCGCCCGCGACGTGCTCGCAGCCGCCCGTACCCTGCCCGGTGCGCGCAACGCTCGCCGCGAGGATCGCTCGGAGTCCGCTGGCGTCATGCGCGCTGTAAGCGTTCTCATAGCTCGTCAGAACGCCCACGACGGCTCGCTGCGACGCCGTTCGGGACGCTTCGGGCGCTACGGTCGTCGTCTTTGTCGCTGCCGACCCGCAGCCCGCGAGCAACAAGAGAACGAGGATGCCGGGTCCACCCGCGATGCGCCGCGTCACGGCCATCGTCTGCCCCGTCACGCGAGAATGATCGTCAGCCGGTCGCCGTCGTCAACCTCAACGTCCAGGTCCGCGGCGACGCTCCGCAGCCTCGCAGCCGTCCCCCGGCGCCCTCGCCCGGCACGCGGACGCTGCAACGCGAGCGGTGACGATGAAGGGGTGCCGCTGATGGCAGAGCCTCGCCGCCCTGCCCTGCCTGAACCTCGGCCTCGGGCATGCGCTCGCGCAGGAAAGCCACGAACTCGGCGCTGGCCGAGTCATTCGGCGCATCAACGAAGAAGTCCACCCACCCGTCGTCGGACACGGCGGCCAAGCTATCACGCGACACAGCGGAGCACGCGAGCGAGGAGGCGCAGGGCTGTTACGTGGACGGCGGCGCGTCCCGTACTCGTTCCTGCGCCAGCCTGTGCATCACTTTCCAGCCGCCGTGCATCTCGATCGTGCCGAGCGCAGGCGCCCGCTCCTGCGCCGAGGCCCAGTCGGCGTAGCCGCTGCGCGTGGACCGCCCCGTGGCACTCTCCAGGTATCGTGCCACGCACGCGACGCAGCCCTCTCGGCTCCACTTCTCACGTCGGCGCTCACCGGGACGAGCGGCCCCCACGTCGCGGGAGTAATCCGGTGCCTTGCGCCCGCGACCACCGACGCGCTTCGCTACCCGGGGCTTCGGCAGGTGGTTCGCACGACGCGCCCCAACCCCCTGCCCGCAAACCGCCGCCGTACCGATCCCCCGCAAAATCAGGCCCGATGTGGTACTCACCTGCGGTACTCTCCGCCAAGACCGAGTGCAATCGAATACCAATCCGTCCCCAGAACCGGCCGATTTGCAGCCGCTTCCTAGATGGAGCCAGCCGGGATCGAACCGGCGACCTCCTGCTTGCAAAGCAGGCGCTCTCCCAGCTGAGCTATGGCCCCGCGCCTCCTCAATATACGCCGTGCACCGCCCCCGGCTTGCTTCGAGCCGCGCTGCCATCCCATCTGCCGCAGCTCTCCGCGGAGAGGATCAGCTACGCGCGCGGCGTTTGAACAGACGTCCCCGCTTCGCCGGCGCCTCGAGGGGCTCATCCTCGGCGTCCGGCGTCGAAGAGAGCGGCTCGATTCTCGCGACCACCGGAGTCGCGCGCGCCTCCCGTCTCCCGCCGGAGGGCGTCTCCCACGCCTCATCATCCTCCTCCGCGCCGCCCACGCCCTTCTCGCCCTCGCCCTCGCCCTCGCCCTCGCCCTCGAGCACCGCGCATATCGATCTCCACGGTCTCCTGGACCACGTTCGACGAATCCAGGACCACACCGTGGTCCTCCTCGTCGTCGGCGAGCTTCTCGTTGACGTCGACGCCAACATCGAGCGACTCGTTGGCGTCGATGTCGTCATCGAGCGTCCGCTCCTCCGCCTCCCGCTCCTCGCCGGCACGCAGCGGCGCCAGCGCCGCGCGCTCTTCGCGGGCCAGATCATCCGGATCGGCACCGTGCTGCCGCTTGAGCTCCAGGTGCTCACGGATGGCTTCGTCGAGCAATCCCATTGCGCGCCCAAACCATACCTTCCCCTCCCAACGGCTTCGCCGGCGTCACGCCGGGCCGCCGCCACGGGACCCCGCGCAGGCCCGATCTCCCACTACACTTGGTCGGCCGTCACCCGTGCCTCGCGGGGCTATAGCTCAGTTGGGAGAGCGCCTGGATCGCACCCAGGAGGTCGGGGGTTCGAGTCCCCCTAGCTCCATTTCAATTGCAAGGTCCCCGCAAGAGGAGCCTCGCAACAGGATGCGTGGCGGCTGAGCACCTGAAGCAGCCCGTCCGCCCAACCGTGGGGGGATTGCGCGTCGCCGAGCAGCAAAAGCCGTAAGCCAACTCTTACGCTCCCGCACAGCGGATGTGGCACCCTTCCGCCCTCGACGCTCGCGCGTGCGGCAGGCGCACGCGTGGGTACCGCACTCGCACATGCATCGCAACGCACGCATCATCCTCGGCATCCTCGCCGCACTCGCGCTCGCCTGGGGCATCCTGGCGATCGCCCTCGGCTCGCCCAGCCTGCGGTTCGCGGGGTCCAGCGCATCCAGCGCCTCCCCCGCGTGCCTGCCGAGGACCCTCGCGCACACCGCCGCGCTGCCCGGCACCGGCCTCGACGTCTCGCCCGCGCCCGAAACCGACACCGCGAATCCCCACACCCAGATCAGCTTCCTCGGCGCCCCCGCCGCACAGATCGACGAAGTCTCGGTCGTCGGGCAGCGCAGCGGCTCGCACGCCGGCCAGCTCCACGCCTACTCGCAGGGCGACGGCGCCAGCTTCGCGCCCGACACTCCCTTCGCCGCGGGCGAGCGCGTCGAAGTGCGCGCCACGATCGCCGCCAAGCGGATCGCCTTCGCCTTCCGCGTCGACACCCCCTACCCGACAGCCACCGTCGCCGAGTTCCCCAACCCCGCCGCCGCGCCCGCCGACTACCAGAGCTTCTACACGCTGCCCGGCGTCCACGCGCCCGTCCTCAGCGTCAGCGTCCCCGACCGCGACCCCGCCGCCGGCGACATCTTCACGACCAACGGCCCCGGCCCCGGCCAGTACGGACCCCTCATCTACACGCCCCAGGGCCGACTCGTCTGGTTCGACAAGCTCTCCGGAGGCGAAGCCGCCGAGGACCTCAACGAGCAGACCTACGAAGGCCAGCGCGACCTCACCTGGTGGCGCGGGCGCGTCCTCTCGCTCGGCTTCGGCCAGGGCGAAGACGTCGTCATGAGCTCCCGCTATGAGACCATCGCGCGCATCCCCGGCGGCAACGGCCTGCACGCCGACCTGCACGACTTCCAGATCGCTCCCCACGGCGTCGCCTACATCACCGCGTTCAACCCCATCCGCTGCAACCTCACCTCGTTGAAAGGGGCCGCGGATGGAACGATCACCGATACCGCGATCCAGGAGATCGACATCAAGACCGGGCTCGTCCGCTGGGAATGGCACAGCCTCGACCACGTCGCCCCCTCCGAGTCCGAGGTCGAAACGCCGACCACCGCCACGCCGTGGGACTGGTTTCACATCAACTCGATCGACCCCGAGCCCGACGGGAACATCTTCATCTCCGCGCGCAGCACCTGGGCCGGCTACCAGCTGCAAGGCGGGAGCGGCAAGATCCTCTGGCGCCTCGGCGGCCTCGAGAGCTCCTTCAAGATGCGCCCCGGCACCGAAACCGCCTGGCAGCACGACGGCCGCATCCTCGCGAACGGCGAAGTCACGTTCTTTGACGACGGCTCCAACCCGCCGATCCACCACCAGTCGCGCGCGCTGCGCATCGCGCTTGACTTCCACACGCATACCGCGCGCCTCGCCTCCGCCTACACGCACCCCGACGCGCCGCTGCTCGCCGCCAGCCAGGGCAACATGCAGACGCTCGCCAGCGGCCACGCCGTCGTCGGCTACGGCGGCGTGCCCGCGATCAGCGAGTACGCCGCCGACGGCGCGCTGCTCTTCGACGCGCACCTGCCCTACGACATGTCGTTCTACCGCGCCTTCCGCCACCCCTGGAACGGGCGCCCGCTGAGCCCGCCCACCGTCCTCGCGAGCCTCAACAACACCGGCGAAGAGACGATCGTCCACGCCAGCTGGAACGGCGCCACCGAAGTCGCCGCCTGGCGCGTGCTCGCCGGCAAGGACGCCGGTTCGCTCGCCGCGCAGGCCGCGATCCCCGCCAGCGGCTTCGAAAGCTCCACGACCCTGCCCACGACCTACGCCCGCGTCGCCGTCCAGGCACTCGACGCCGCCGGCCACGTCCTCGGCACCTCACCGACGACTGCGGTCATCAGCTACGCCGCCTCGCTTCAGAGCCACTGAAGACCCGGACGGGATGGGAGCGATTCTCGATCAGCGCTCGCGTGTGCGCCGCCGGCGCACAGACCGCGCGCGCACCACCCCGAGCATCAGCAGGCCGGCGCGAGTGCCGGTAGCCCGCCTCAGTAGGCCGGCTTGGAGCTGTGCTTGTGAGCCGCCGTCGTCGTGGTCGTCGTCGGGGTGCTCGTCGTCGTTTTCGTGGACGAGCTACCCCCGTTGCCGCCGCCGCATCCCGCCACCGCGACGGTCGCAGCCAGCGTCGCCGCTAGCGTTAGCATGGCGGTCAGTGGCGTTCTTCTCATCGGCCGGACTCCAATCGTCGCTCGCTGGCTCGGGCGCTCACCCTACCAAGCACTCGCCGCGCAACGCGCAGATGGATCGAGCCCTGTGAGCGTCGAGACGGCAACGAGTCCGGGAGCGCCAGAGGCGCCGCCCGCCGACGGCGGCCGCGCGCCGCGCCTGGGCTGGCTGCTCGCCGTGTGCTGCGTCGCGCAGTTCATGGTCATCCTCGACCTCAGCATCGTCAACGTCGCGCTGCCCTCGATCCAGCTGAGCCTCGGCTTCTCCGCGCCCGAACTGCAGTGGATCGTCGACGCCTACGCGATCACGTTCGCCGGCTTCTTGATGTTCGGCGGCCGCGCCGCCGACCACTTCGGGCAGCGCCGCATGTTCGTCCTCGCGCTGCTCCTGTTCGGGCTCGCCTCGCTCGCCGGCGGGCTCGCGCCCGACCGCACGCTGCTCGTGCTCGCCCGCGCCGCACAGGGACTCGGCGGGGCGCTGATGGCCGCATGCTCGCTCGCGATCATCACCTCATCCTTTGCGCCCGGCCCGCAGCTCCATCGCGCGATCGGCGCGTGGGCCGCGATGAACGGCCTCGGCGGCGCCGCCGGGATGCTCTTCGGCGGCATCATCACCCAGGAGCTCAGCTGGCGCTGGGTGCTGCTGATCAACCCCCCCATCGGGATCGCCGCCGCACTCGTCGCGTACGCCGTCGTCGCCGAGCGCCGCCGCGCGCGCGCGGGCGCGACCTTCGACGTCGCCGGCGCCGTCACGCTGACGGTCGGGCAGATGGTGCTCGTGTTCGGCGTCGTCGAAGCCGGCCTCGCCGGCTGGGACACCTTCGCCGCGCTCGGCCCGATCATCGGCGGCATCGCGCTGCTCGCAGTCTTCGGCGTGATCGAGACGCGCATCGCCGCCGAACCGCTGATCCCTTTCAAAGAGCTCACCAAGCCGCTGCAAATCGCCAATAACATCGTGCTGCTGTTCAGCGCCTCGCTGTTCCCGATGTGGTTCGTGAGCTCGCTCTACTTGCAGCAGGTGCTCGGTCTCTCGCCACTGCACACCGGCCTGATCTTCCTGCCGATGACGCTGATGATCATGGCCGTCGCCTCGCGCACCGGCACGCTCGTCACCCGCTTCGGCGTGCGCACCGTCCTCGGCGGCGGGCTCGTCATGCTCACCGCCGGCATGCTGCTGCTCGCGAAAGTCGGCGCCAGCGGCAGCCCGCTCGTCTACATCATGCTCCCCGGCCTGCTCACCGCCGCCGGGATCGCGATGTCGATCGTCCCCTCCACGATCGCCGCCACCCAGGGCGCCAAGCCCGGGCAGACCGGGCTCGCCTCCGGCCTCGTCAACACCTCGCGCCAGGTCGGCGGCGGGCTCGGGCTCGCGATCCTCGTCACGCTCGCCACGCAGCGCTCCAGCCACCTGATCGGCACCGGCCAGCAGGTCCCGCAGGCGCTCACCGACGGCTTCCGCCTCGCCTACCTGATCGGCGGCGGGCTCACCGCGGCCGCCGCGCTCGTCACGTTCACCGCGCTGCCCAAACCCAGCGGCGAGCTGATCCCCGCCGCGCGGCGCTTCGCGATCGCGATCGCCGTCGTCGTCGCCGGCTTCGTCGCGGTCGACTTCGCCTTCGCCGGCTCCCACGGCCCCGCGATCGGCGCCTACACCACGCGCGACACCTACAGCTTCCTCACCGCCCCCACACTGCACCCGCCCAAGCTCCGCAGCATCGGCCCCGCACCGAGTGCCGCGCTCGCGCCGGGCTACATCTTCGCGACCAGCTTCTTCGACCTCAACGAACCCCCGCTCGTCGGCCAGAGCGGGCCACTGATCCTCGACAACCGCCTCCAGCCCGTCTGGTTCCAGCCCGTGCCCAAGCGCGTCGCCGCCGCCAACCTCAGCCTGCAGACCTATCAAGGCAAGCCCGCGCTCGCCTGGTGGCAGGGAGTCGTCACCAACACCGGCGCCACCGAGAATGGCGAAGACGTCGTCGTCAACCAGCACTACCAGACCGTCGCGCGGCTCAAAGGCGCCGACGGCTGGGTGCTCACGCTGCACGAGCTCGCGATCTCCGGCGACGACGCCTGGGTGACCGCGAACAAGAACATCCCCAAGGACCTCTCCGGCTACGGCGGCGCCTACAACGGCGCGCTGATCGACTCCGCGGTGCAGGAGTACGACCTCGAGACCGGCAAGCTCCTGCGCAGCTGGGACGCGCTCGACCACATCCCGCTCGGCGATTCCTACGCCTCCCTGCCCACCAACGGGTTCCCCTGGGACGCCTACCACGTCAACTCCGTGCAGCTCGTCGGCAGCGAAGACTTCCTCGTCTCGATGCGCAGCACCTGGGCCGCCTACCTCGTCAACATCGACACCGGCAGGATCGTGTGGACCCTCGGCGGCCGCCGCTCCGATTTCAAGTTCGGCCCCGGCGCCGCCTTCCAGTGGCAGCACGACGTGCGCATGCCCTCCAGCTCGACCGTCACCGTGTTCGACGACCACTGCTGCCAGCTCACCGGCGGCGGCACCTCCGTCCCCGCCACCGGCCCATCGCGCGGGCTGATCCTCAATCTGAACCAGAGCGCGCGCACCGCGACGCTCGCCGCCCAGTACACCGGCGGGGGTAAGTTCGAAACCGAATACATGGGCGACACCGAGCCGCTGCCCGACGGCAACGTGTTCGTCGGCTGGGGCTCCGAACGCTACCTCTCCGAGTACAGCCGCTCCGGCAAGCTGCTGCTCGAAGCCGAATTCCCCCAGCCCGACCTCAGCTACCGCGCGACGCTGCAGCCGTGGCTCGGCCTGCCGCTCACCCCACCCGTCGGCGCCGCGCGCCAAGCGGGCGGCCGGACCACGGTCTACGCGAGCTGGAACGGCGCCACCCGCATCGTCTCGTGGCGGGTCCTCGCGGGCGCCAGCGCCAACCATTTGACCGTCGTCGCGAACGCGGCCCGGTCCGGATTCGAGACCGCGATCCCCGTTCCCCGAAGCTACGCGAGCTTCGAGATCCAGGCGCTCGGCGCCGACGGCCGCGCGATCGGCGCCTCGCGGACGTTCGCGCCGTAGGCCGCGGCCGCGCGATCGGGACCTCGCGGACGTTTACGCGCTAACGTCCTCTCAGCCGCACGGTCCTCCCAAGCGCACGCCGCCGACCCGGGGAGCAGTCGCATGAGCAGTCCCACAAAGACCCCACTCCCACCCGGCCCGCGCATGCCCACCGCGCTGCAGACGCTCGCCACCTGGACGCGCCCCACCGCCATCCTCGACCGCAACCGCGCGCGCTACGGCAAGCGCTACACCGTCCGCTTCCTCGGGCAGCCCCCGTTCGTGGTCCTCTCCGACCCCGACGAGATCAAGGAAGTGATGATGGCGCCGCCCGACGTCCTGCACCCCGGGGAGGGCGCCCGCATCCTCGAACCGCTGATCGGGCGCAACTCCGTGATCCTGCTCGACGAGGCGCCGCACATGGAGCAGCGCAAGCTGCTGCTGCCCGCCTTCCACGGCGAGCGCATGCACGCGCTCGCTGGGCTGATGCAAGAGCTCACCGCGCGCGAGCTCGCCGACTGGCCGCGCGGCGAGGCGATCGAACTGCACCCCCGCCTGCAGCGGCTCACGCTCGAGATCGTCCTGCGCGCCGTCTTCGGACTGGAGCGCGGCGCGCGCCTCGACGAGCTGCGCGACCTGCTCACACGCGTCCTCAAGTTCACCGAGAGCCCCCTCTCGCTGCTGCCCCCACCGCCCGCCTGGATGGAGCGAGCGATGCGCGGCCGCGGGCCCTTCGGGCGCCTGCAAGCGCTGCTCGCGCAGGCCGACGCGCTGATCTACGAGCTGATCGACGAGCGCCGCGGCGAGGGCGGCGACGGCGCCGACGTGCTCGCGCTGCTGCTCGCCGCCACGCACGACGACGGCTCGCCGATGAGCCCCGCCGAGCTGCGCGACGAGCTCGTCACCGCGCTCGTCGCCGGCCACGAGACCACCGCCTCGCAGCTCGCCTGGACATTCATGCACCTCGCCCGCGAGCCCGCCGTCTGCGCGCGCCTCACCGCCGAGCTCGACGCGGAGGAGGACGACGCGTACCTCACCGCGACGATCCACGAGGCCATGCGCCGGCGCCCCGTGCTGCCCAACGCCGAGCCTCGCCTCGTCAAGCAGCCCCTCGAGATCGGCGGCACGCGCTACGAGCCCGGCGTCGTGCTCGTCCTCAACGCCCACCTCGTCCACCACGACCCCCACATCTATCCCGAGCCCTACGCCTTCCGCCCCGAGCGCTTCCTCGAGCGCGAGGGCGGCCGCCCGCCGGGCACCTACACCTGGCTGCCCTTCGGCGGCGGGCGGCGGCGCTGCATCGGCGCCAGCTTCGCGATGCTCGAGATGAAGGTCGTGCTCAGCGCCTTCTTCGCGCGCTTCGAGCTAAGCCCCGACGAGGACCGGCCCGAGGTCGCGCAGCGACGCAGCATCACGATCAGCCCCTCCCGCGGCGCCCGCGTCAGGCTGCGGCGAGCGAGGCCCATAGATGCTGCAGCGCGTACGCGCGCCACGGCCGCCACGGCTCCGCCAGCAGCGCCGCCTCGCGCGGACCGCGCCACGGCACGCCGAGCATTTCCAGCGCCCGCCTGACCCCGAGGTCGCTCGGCAAGAACGCATCGGGGTCGCAGAGGCCGCGCATCGCGATGTACTGCTCCGTCCACGGCCCGATCCCGGGGATTGCGAGCAGCGCCGCCCCGACCTCCGTGCGGTCGCTGCCGGGGTCGATCGCGAGCTCTCCCTCCGCGAGCTTGCCCGCCAGCGCGCGCAGCGTCGCCCGGCGGCTGCCGGGACCGGGCAGCTGCGCGAGATCCGCCGCCGCGATCGCCGCCGTCGTCGGGAACAGATGCGTGAGCGCACCGTCCCGCTGTGGCAGCGGCTCGCCCAGGCCCTCCGTCAGACGGCCCGCCGCGGTGCGCGCCGCCGCGACCGAGACCTGCTGGCCGAGGACCGCCCGGATCGCGAGCTCGCCGCCATCGACCGTCCCCGGCACCCGCAGCCCCGGCGCCGCGCCCACGAGCGGTGCCAGCAGTGGGTCCCCCGCGAGGTGCTCCGCCGGCGCCGCCGGGTCCGCGTCGAGGTCGAGCAGCCGCCGGCAGCGCTGCACCGCCGCCGTCAGGTCGCGCAGGTCCGCCAGGCGCAACTCGCACCGCACGTGGCGCGGCTCGCGGCCCTTGCGCGGCGCCACCGCCAACGCCGCGATCCCGTGACCGTGCGGGAGCGACAGCGTGCGCCGGTAGATGCCGTCACGCACCTCCTCCACGCCCGCCACCGCGCGCGCCGCCAAGAAGCCCAGCAGGCGCTCCCACGGCAGCGGCTCACGGAACGCCAGACGCACCGTCAGGACGCCCGGGCCGGGCTCGACCGCTGCCAGCGCGCGCGCCGTCCCGGTGCTGCTCGCCCCGTTGTGTGTCGCTCCGCCGCGTGCCACTCCGTTGCCTGCCCTGGCAGCGACCGTGCGCCGCAGCTCCGTCGGCGTCCGCCCATACGCCGCGCGGATCGTGTCGTTGAACTGGCGCACGCTCGCGAAGCCCGCCGCGTACGCCACGTCGATCAGCCGCAGGTCGCTCGTCTGGATCAGCATCCGCGCCGTCTGCGAGCGCTGCGCGCGCGCCAGCGCCAGCGGGCCCGCGCCGAGCTCCGCGCTCAGCAGGCGCGTGAGGTGACGCTCGCTGTAGGCAACGCGGCGCGCGAGGCCCGCCACGCCCTCGCGATCGACCACGCCGTCCGCAATCAGCGCCATCGCGCGCGCCGCCACGTCGCCGCGACGGTTCCACTCCGGGGAGCCCGGCACCGCGTGCGGGTGACAACGCAGGCATGCCCGAAAACCCGCCCCCTGCGCCGCCGCCGCCGTCGGATAGAAGCGCACGTTCTCACGCTTGGGCACGATCGCCGGGCAGCTCGGGCGGCAGTAGATCCCCGTCGACGTCACCGCCACGAAGAAGCACCCATCGAAGCGCCGGTCGCGGCTGCCGAGGATGCGGTAGCGCACGTCGAAGTCGTCGTGGCCGTTGCGCAGCGAGCTGTCCAGCTTGGCCGTCATGCCTTCAGTATGCAGCCATTGACTAGCGGCTTTCGGACAGCGACATCCCCATCTATGTCCGTGTCCGAAAACCGCTCGGCCTGGTCACGCCGGCGTGCCACAGTGCCTGTCATGATCACTCAAGCCATCGCCTCCCCACCAGCCGCATCGACGACACGCTTCACCCACATCGCGAGCCCCGTCGGCGAGCTGCTCGTCACCGCCGACTCCGCAGGCGCGCTGACACGCCTGCACTTTCCCGGCCGCACCTCCTCCCGGCCGACCGACTGGACGCGCGACGAGACGCCGTTCGTCGAGCTGCGCCGCCAACTCGACGCCTACTTCGCCGGTGAACTTCACGACTTCGACCTCCAGCTCGCACCCAGCGGGACGTCCTTCCAGCTCGACGTCTGGCGCGCCCTGCGCGCGATCCCCTACGGCGCCACCGCCTCCTACGGCGAGATCGCGCGCGCCGTCGCGCAGCCCGGCGCCGCCCGCGCCGTCGGCGGCGCCAACAACCGCAACCCGATCGCGATCGTCGTCCCCTGCCACCGCGTGATCGGCGCCAGCGGCTCGCTCACCGGCTACGGCGGCGGCCTCGATCGCAAGCGCCAACTACTCGCGCTCGAGGCCGGCACGCCCGCGCTCGTGTAGCGGCGGTTATATTGGCCGCGTGCTCGATCACCTGACCTCGATCGACCAGGTCGACGACGAGCTCGTGCGCGAGATCTTCGACACCGCCGACGACATGGCCGCCGCGCTGCGCATCCCTACGCGCCTCTCGAGCCTCGCCGGTCGCGTGATCGCGCTGCTCTTCTTCGAGCCCAGCTCCCGTACGATCCTCAGCTTCCACGCCGCCGCCGCGCGCCTCGGCGCCGCCGTGATCGAGCACCGCGGCGTCGAGTCCTCATCCTTATCCAAGGGCGAGTCGATCGAGGACACGGTCCGCGTCGTCGGCGCCTACGCCGACCTCATCGTCCTGCGCCACGAGGAACCCGGCGTCGCCGAGCGCGTCGCGCAAGTCAGCCCCGTGCCGCTGATCAACGGCGGCGACGGCACCAACGAGCACCCCACGCAGGCGCTGATCGACATGTACACGATCCACCACGAGCTCGGGCGCCTGCACTCGCTGCGCCTCGGCATGGGCTTCGACCAGGGCCACTCGCGCTCGATCCACTCGCTCTGCCGCGGCCTCTGCCACTACCCCGACAACGACGTCCTGTTCGTCGGCCCCGAGGAGCTCTGGCTCGACGAGGACGAGCTCGACGACCTGCGCGAGCGCGGGCTCACCGTGGCGCAGAGCACCGACATGCAGCGCCTGCTCGAGCGCGAAGTGCTCTACCTCAACCGCTTCCAGACCGAGCGCATCGCCGACCCCGACACCGCCGCCGCCTACCGCGAGCGCTACTGCCTCACCGCCGCCGACCTCGCCGGCTCCGCCGTCCAGCTGCTGCTCGACCCCCTGCCGCGCATCCACGAGATCGCCACCGACGTCGACTCGCTCCCGCAAGCCGCCTACTTCCAGCAGGCCGCCAATGGCGTCCCGATCCGCATGGCGCTGCTTTCGATGCTCGCGTAGTCGCACAGCAAAGGAATTTCCGCAACCAGCGCCAGCGGCGGCGGCGGCGGTCCCGCAGCACGCTGCGCGTAGACGATCCGCGGCGCCCGCAGACCCGCCGTCCACGCCGCGAGCGCCGCGTCGCTCTGCGGATCGAACGCCGCCGCCGGGAGGCCGTTGGGGCCTGGCGCCGCGAGCGCTTCCGGCGCCGCGAAGCGCGCTTCGCCGTGGCCGCCATAGTGCCCCCACGCCGCGAAGATCGCCACGCGGCGCGGGTCGAGGCTGCCGTCGCCCAAGCGCGGCGCCGTCGTCCACAGCGCGAGCACCTCCGCGCGCGGCCCCGCCACGAGGTCCGCGAGCAACGCCTGGCGACCGCGCGGGGAGATCGTGACCGGCGCCCACACCCCGCGGCGCAGCGACACCGGCGACGCGCGCACCACGTAGCGCCCCGCGCGCATCCCCGTCCACGCCATCATCACCGCCTCGCTCGACAGGCGCGTCAGGCGCAGCGCGCCCGGCGGGGGTTCGAGGCCGGGGAGGTCGGTGAAGCGTTCGACGAGCGCCGCGCGCGTGAAGCTCATGCCGGGCCCCGAGATGCTCGCCTTAATCCTCGTCACCGCCGGCCCGCCGCCGCGCGCGGACGCGGGCGCCCGTTCGCGCCACACCGCGATCGCGCGACCGTCATCGCTGATCAGCACCCGTGGTTCGCTCACGCCGACGCCGACGCCGACCCGCTCTAGGGGTCCGAACGCACCGGCCGCATCGAGCTCGCGCGCGTCGATCGCCCCCGCCGCCGTTGTCCACATCACGAGCACATCGCCGCGGTAGTCCATCGCGACCGCCAGCCCACTCGGCTTACTCGCACCGGCCGCCAGCAGCCGCGCCGGCCCCGGCGTCGAGCTGTAGTGTCGCTGCACGCGCACCGCGAGATCCCACCCGCCGCGCGATGTGTGGCGCGGGGGGGCCGAGGCGTCGTCGAGCACCGGGGATCGCGCCTTCTGTACCTGGATCGTCGAGACGACCGCCGTGTCGCCGAGGTATCCGCTCGCGACCGTCACCGGCGCCGCCGGACCGTCGAGCGCGAGCGGCGCCGCGAATGCGCCCGGGGAGTTGCCCTCCGCGAGCACGCCGTCGCCGAGCGCGATCACCTGCCCGAGCGCGGTTCCCGCGACCGCCGCGACCTCGACGGGATGCTCCCCGGCACCGAGCAGCGCGCGACCGCGGCCCGGCAGACCATCGCTTCCGAGCCGCGCGCCGTACGTCTGCGTTGTTTCGGCGCCGCCCGCCCCCGCTTCAGCGCCGCTCGCGACCGCCGCGCCACCACCGCAGCCGCCGGGTCCGCTCCACACCAGCGCGCCCGGCCCGCTGCGCACCTGCGGCTGCGAGCTCGGGAACACCACGAGCGGCGCGGCCTGCGAGCTCGCGCGCGCGCAACCCGCGAGCAATCTCGGCGCCGACCACTGCGCGAGCGCCGCCGGAGTCGCGCCGGCCGTGCAAGCCGCGTAGAGAGACCAGCCGAGCACCACGCCGAGGCCGAGCCGCACATGCATGCCCCGGATCGTACTCAGGAAGCCTACGAATCCTGGCGCGCCGCTGCCGCCTGCGACGCCTCGCGCGCGCGGCGGTACTCGTTGACGACGATCTCGGTCAGCTCCTCGACCGACGTCTCCGCCGTCGGCTTGTCCAGTGCGATCACGCCGTCCTGGATCAGACTCACGCGGTCGCATGCTTCGAACACGTGCACGTAGTTATGCAAGATCATGATGATCGAGACCTTGCCGTCCGCCTTCAAGCGCGCCACCAAGTCGAGGATCTGCGCGCCCTCTTTGGCGCCCATCGCCGCCAGCGGCTCGTCCAGCAGGATGATGTCCGCGTCGGAGTTGACCGTGCGCGCGACCGCGATCGCCTGGCGCTGGCCGCCGGACAGCCGCGCCACGGCCACGTCGATCCGCGGGATGTTGATGCCGATCTCATCCAACGCCGCGCGGGCTTCGCGCTTCATCTCACGGTTGGCCAGGAACGGGATCGGACGGTGCACCTTCTCGCGCCGCAGCGCGAGGTTGTGGTACACGGAGAGTTCGTCGATCAACGCGAGGTCCTGAAAGACGGTGTCGATGCCCTGGGCGCGCGCGTCGTCGACGTTTTTGGGCTGAAAGGGCACGCCGTGCAGGAACATCTCGCCGGAGTCCTGCCTCTGAAAGCCGCACAGAATCTTGATCAGCGTCGACTTGCCCGCGCCGTTGTCACCGAGCAGGCCCAGCACCTCCCCCTTGCGCAGGTGCAGGTTGACGTCGCGCAGCGCCGTCACCGGGCCGAAGCGCTTGGCGATGTGTTCGACGCGCAGCACGTCGTCAGGAGCCGCGACCGGGCCGACGACCGTCTCGGCGGAAACGGGCCGATCAGCCACTTCGGGACCCCCTGCGGACGCGCTGCACGTACACGTTGATGCTCATCGCCAGGATGATCGCGAGACCGAGGTAGAAGAGCTGGTAGTCGGCGCTGACACCCTTGAGGATGAGCCCATCGTTGAGGATTCCCAGGAACAGCGCCCCGATCAGCGCGCCGACGACGGTCCCCGACCCGCCGGCCAGCAGCGTGCCGCCGATCACCGCCGCCGAGATCGCCTTGAACAGGATTTCGTTCGCTCCGGCGACGTCCGGCTGCACCGAGGAGGCCCGCACCGCCTCGAGGATCCCAACGAAGCCGCCGGCGGCGCTGCAGAGGATGAAATTGCGGATCATCACCAGGCGCACCCCTACCCCGGCCTCCGCGGCGGCCAGCTTGTTCGAGCCGACCGCCACCGTGTACAGGCCCCAGCGGGTGAACGTCAGCACGACCTGCCCGACGACCACGATCGCGATCGCCCAGATCAACTCCGAGTAGGTGCCCTCACCAAGGACTTTCGCGAATGTCGAGACGTGGTTGACCGTTTCGGTGAGCACGACGTGCACCCCATGGATCACGTGACCGACCTTCACCGTCGTGCTCGTCACTTCCGCGCCCGGCATCGCGACCGGCTGGCCGTGGGAGAGGATCAGCGTCAGCCCCTCCAGCGTGAACAGCATGCCGAGCGTCGTCACGAATGAGTTGATGCCGACGATCGCCGTGAAAAAGCCGTTGATGAAGCCGACGACCATGCAGCCGACCAGCGCGATCAGCACACACGGCACGTACGGAATCCCCGCCGTCGCCAGCTTGTAGTAGAGGAACGGCGCGAACAGGTAGGTCGCGCCGATCGACAGGTCGATCTCGCCCAGGATCATCACGAACACCTCGCCCGCGCCGAGGATCGCGAACGGGGCGAAGAACGGCAGCAACGTCTTGAAGCTCGCACTGGTGAGGAAGGTGCTCGTGTTCACCGAGAAATAGATCGCCACGAGCAGCGTGACGACGATGATGCTGCCCTCGCGCAGCGAGAGCGCGCGTTCGAGCACCGCGTTGCGGCCGGGCAGGGAGACTCGGCTGCTGTGCGCTGAGTCTCCCGCCGGTTGGGTTGGCGCTCCGGGCGATCCCGGCTCCCCCGCCACCTGGGCCATCGCCTAAGCGGCGGTGCCCGCCGGGATCGGCACTACCTTCGCTGCGGAGGAGGTCCCCTCGAAGCGGCTCTTCGAGTTGACGTACGGAGCGACGCTTTCCTTGTCGATGAATTTCAGGCCCGTGTCGACTTCCGCCGGACCGGTCAACGACCCCGAGACCTGCCATAGAAAGAGCTGCAAGATCGGCAGGAATCCCTGCAGGTAGGGCTGCTGGTCGATCGTGAATTCGAGATAGCCTTCGTGGAGCAGTTTCTGGGTTTTTTCGGCCAGATCGAAGCCCCCCGCCTTGATGCCTTTCGCGGTGAGCCCGAGCTTCTGCATCACACCCGCAAGTTCCGCGGTGTCGCCGCCATCGACGGCGTACATCCCCTTCGTGCTCTGATGCCCCGTCCAATAGGATTCGATCGCCGTTTTCTCGCCCGATTCAAGGGAGCCGGTGACGATCGTGTGCACCGTGATCGGCGCACCCGAGTCCTTGATCGCCTTTTCGGCGCCTTCGAGGCGCGGCTGCAGGTTCGCCGAGCCCGCGTCGGCGGTGAACAGAACCACATCGCCCGAACCCACCGCGGCGACGATCCGCTTGCCCATCAGTTCGCCGGCCAGTTTCAAGTCCTGGCCGATGTAGGACAGCCGCTTGTTGGGGGGCGATGGAGCATCGGCGTTGTAGGCCACGACCGGGATCCCCGCCTTCAGCGCGTTTTCGATGGGCACGTTGAAGGCGGTCTTACTGATCAACGACACGGCAATCCCGTCCGCGCCCGATGTGATGGCGGTGTTGACGGCGTTGACCATCTGGTTGATGTTTTCGCTTTCCGAGCCCGTCCACTCGTACGAGCAGCCGAGCAGCTTGCAGGCGTCGGCGATGCCGTACTGGGTCGGCACGAAGAAGGAGTTCGTCGTGACGTGGTTGACGACGACGAATTTGTAGCTCGGGTGCGAGCCGAACACTTCGCTGGAGACGCCGCCGGAGGAGGCGCTGGAGGTGCTCGTGCCACCGCCGCCGCAGGCCTCGAGCAAGGTGCTCACGCCTCCGGCCGCCACGCCCGTCAGCGCAGCGCGGCGCATGAACGCGCGCCGGTCGAAGCCCGGATGACGATCGTCGGACGGCGGGACAGCGCGCTCAAGCCGCTCCACCGCTTCGGTGGCTAGATCGCTCTCAGACATGGACATCCTCCTCCTTCGCTCAATAACGGACCACGCGAGGCACCGATCCCGCTCCTAGGTTTCCCCCTCAGCCGGTTTGTTAGTCGTTATTCGAGCAGCACGCGGGGTGAGATCGCCTCACCCCGCGCGGGTGTGTCGCGCGAGCGCTAGCCGGGGCCGCCGGAGGTGACGACGGCCATCGCCATCGTCACGAGCACGAGCGCGGCCGTGATCCCGATGACCGCGCGCTCCGCGGCGACGGTGCCGGGGAACTCGGGCCGGCGCATGCCGATGCCCATCGAGAGCACAAACGCCCAGCAGATCAACAGGCCGCCGACGATGTAGAACGGCACTTTGCTCTTTGCGGCCGCGAGGACCGGGGTGCTCAGAAGCAGGGCCGCGTGCATCGAGGCCGAGCCTAACGCATGCGCGCGCGCGTGGCAATCCCGTAGGATCGATGTCGTGAGCGACGCGGTGCGCACACCCGAGGAGTGCTTCGCGGGCCTGCCGGACTTCGCGTTCGCGCCGCGCTACCGCGAGGTCGAGGGACTGCGCCTCGCGCACCTCGACGAGGGCGAGGGCGCGCCGGTGCTGTTCGTGCACGGCGAGCCGACGTGGTCGTATCTGTGGCGCAAGGTCCTGCCGCCGGTGCGCGACGCAGGCTTTCGCTGCATCGCGCCGGACCTCGTCGGCTTCGGGCGCTCGGACAAGCCGACGGACCTCGAGTGGTACTCCTACGAGCGCCACGTCGCGTCCGCGGCGACGCTGCTCGCGGACCTCGACTTGCGCGGCGCGACAATCGTGGTGCACGATTGGGGCGGCCCGATCGGGCTACGCCTCGCCGTGGAGCACGCGGAGCGCATCGAGCGCCTGGTGATCCTCGACACCGGTCTGTTCACGGGCAGCCAGCAGATGAGCGACGCGTGGCTCGCGTTTCGCGACTTCGTGCAGAGCACCGAGGACCTCCCGGTCGGGTTTCTCGTGCGCGGAGGCTGCAAGAGCGACCCCGGCGACGCGGTGATCGCGGGTTACGAGGCGCCGTTTCCGAACGCGGCGTCGAAGGCGGGCGCGCGCGCGTTCCCGCTGCTGATTCCGCACGAGCCCGATGCGCCCGGTGCGGCCGCGGGCCGGCGCGTGCTGGGCGCGCTGCGCGAGGACCGCCGCCCAACGCTGATGCTGTGGGGCGACTCCGACCCCGTCCTGCCGCTCGCGGTCGGCGAGAGCTTCGCCGCGGCGATCGGCCGCGAGGCGCCGCGCACGATCGCCGACGCCGGGCACTTCCTGCAGGAGGACCAGGGGCTCGAGATCGGGCGGTTGATTGCGGAGTGGCTTACGGCGGGGTAGGGGCGCAGGCGAGGCACTCACTCCTGCAGGTCTAGGCGCCGTGACGCGAGATGCGCTCACCTGGGAGGTGCTGAACACCGCGACCGGCGTTGACGAGGCGGGGTGCGATCAGCCTGCGCATCACCGGGCTGCGCGGCGTCGGGAAGACGGTGTTGCTGAAGGAGTACGACCGCATGGCGCGACACCGCGACTGGGTCGTGATCCCCGGCACGACTTGAGCGAGCGACTCTGCGACGAGACGGACTTCTCAAACACGATCGCTGAGCACCTCCGAGAGGCCGTGGAGACGCTCAGCGCGAAGGCTCGCGTGAAGCGCAGCGTCACCACCGCTCTGGAAGCAATTAGTCGTGTCCAGGTCACGATCGGCGGCGCCGTGACTCTCTCCGTCGCTCCCGGAGGCGCCCGCCCCACTCAGTCCGTACTGGAGGAAAGGCTGCGCGTCGCGCTCGCCGAGGTCGGCAGCGTCGCGCGCGAGCAGCGTCGCGGCGTCGCGTTGATGTACGACGAGCCACATAGCGTTCGCGACCGGCCCGACAAGGGGCAGTACCCGGGGCGACCAGGAGACATTGAGGGTTGCCGCATCGCTAGGCGGCGAGCGATTCACGAAGGCGGACCTGGATGCAGCGACGACGCGCTCCCGCGGCGCGGTCTCCATGAGCCTCTCGCGGCTCATCACCAAGCACGTCGTTTATCGCGACGACCACGGCGTCTATGCGTATACAGCGCCCATGTTCGGAGACTTCCTTCGGCGACGGTACCCCCGCCTCCCAAGCGATAAGTAGCCTCGCCTCGGCCGTTAGCTTCGCTACCCGGCCCTCTCCGCGATCTGGCGGGGCTCCTGCGCGGGCGGCAGGCCGGGCTCGGAGCGCGCGGCGCGCAGCTCGTAGTCGGCGCGGGCGCCGGTGTCGATCTGGGAGAGCACTGCGTCGGCGCCGCTGAGGCGCGAGATCGAGTCCTGCATGCGCAGTGGAGCGAGCGCGAGAAGGCGCTCGCCGACCTTGAGGTTCCCGGGGACGTGGACGTCGAAGGCGGGCTCGCGCAGTGTCTGCACGATCGCCTCCGCGACGTCGCCGGGCTCGATCTTGCGGAACTGGCGCTGGCGCGGTTCGGCGAGTCCGAGCCCGAGCTCGGTGTTGACGGCGACGGGGCTGATGACGGAGATCTCGACGCCGCTGCCGCGCAGTTCCTTGCGCACGGCGCGGCTGAGGTTGATCACAGCGGCCTTGCTCGCACAGTAGGTGGCACCGCCGGGGAAGCCGTACTTGCCGGCCTGGGAGGCGATGTTTAGGACGTGCCCGCGCCGCCGCGCGCGCATCCCGGGCAGCGCGACCTTGAGCCCGTTGATGACACCGAGGACGTTGATGTCGAGGATGCGCCGCGTGGTCGCGTCGTCCTCGTCCAGCAGCGGCCCGATCGGCATGATCCCGGCGTTGTTGACGAGCACGTCCAGCGGCCCCAGCTCGCGCTCGGCATCAGCGACGAACTGCGCGAAGGACGCGCGCTCGGTGACGTCGAGCGCGAGCGCGACGGTGCGCGGGCCGAGCTCAGCGGCGGTCTGCCGCGCGGCGGCGAGATCGACGTCGCCGATCGCGACCTTCATGCCTTGGCGCAGGAACGCTTCGGCGGTGACGCGCCCGATGCCGCGCGCGGCGCCGGTGATCGCGGCGGCCTGGCCGGCGAGGATTCGAGGCTGCTTGGCCATGCTGGGTCCCTCCTGGTCGTCGTCTCGCGATCGTGTGCGCTCCGGTGCGCGGTCCCCTGGTGCGTGCGCCGATCGACTGCGCAGAGCACGCTAGCGCGCCAGCGCACCTTTTGCGAGCGACGCGGGTTTTATACGTCAGATGACCCGCTGAGCACTGGGACAGCGGGGAATCGCATGGGGAATGAGGGCACACGAGCCCGGGCGATCCACGGTAAATCGCCCGGGCCAGTGTGACGCTTGGGTCGGTCTTGGGGGATCGTCCGCGTGAGTACGCTCGATCACCGAAGCGGGCGGGCGCGGGGCGTCCTGCCCCGCGTCTTCGGCGGGTGACTTCGAGTAGGCGCGTCGTGTCTCGGCCTGGTGCCTCTGCGGCGCGTCGTGGGGCCCCGCGTCGGGCAAGTCGTCCGCTCGGCCGGCGGTCGCCCCGCCGCTCGCGTGGTTGGCTGGCCGCGTTCGGCAAGGCCGGACGATCTCGTCCAACTCGGGAACGGAGCCGGTCGGCGTGGTCGCTCTCGCATCCGCACGCAAGCACTTGTGTCGGGCGTTCGCCGACCGCGGCCTTACGCTGGACGCCGGCGCCTGATCCGTTGTGCAACCCTCCCGAGGGTGACCGACGATCTGCCAGCGCTATTTCTTGTTGAGGGCGGCGGCGACAACAAGCGGTTGAAGCCGTTCGCGGCGCCCAAGGTATTCGCGGAGGACAATCTTGAGCGGGATATCGAGGCGTGGGTGAAGAACAGCATGCTGAACGGTGTTCCGGTCGTGGGCGAGCTTGCGTTGTTTGCGCAGCAGCCTGGCTACAAGGCCGTACAAGCAAGTCGGCGGCCCGATCTGCTCGCATTGGATGATGATCGGAACATCGTGGTCATCGAGTTCAAGCGCGACCGCGCTCCTAACGACATCGTTTTCCAGACGCTCAACTACGCGGCGTGGATCGCAGAGCAGTCGTACGAGGTATTGAACGGGTTTGCCACCGAGTTCTTTGCCAAGCTCTCGGAGCCCGACGGGCCATCGAGCCTGAAGGATGCCTACTACAGGCGCTTCCCGGCCACCACCGTAGAGGGCGCCTCAGAGGAGGAAGAGGAGACGGAACCGGCGCTACCCACCGATCAGGAGTTTCTAGCCGGCTTCAACACCAGGCCACGCATCATCCTGGTGGCTTCGGAGATCGGGGACGAGATACAGCGCGTGATGCGCTTCTTGTCGACCCATGGCGTGCGCATGGAGGGCCACGAGTTCAAGTACTACCGTTCCCCGCAGGGCGACGAGTTCATCTCCAGGCGCGTTGTGGGAGTCGTCGCTGGAACGAGTTCTGCGCCGCCGTCCGCGAGCCCTGCCGTTCGGACGCTCGACGATCTCGTCGCGCACGTCACGGACGACGCGGTGAGACCGCTAATCGAGGCGTTTCAGGCCCTGGGCGACGAGCTGTCCTTTCACCCCGAGGTCCGCTTCGCGATACCAGGCAACGGCAACTGGCGCGTACGCTTCCTTGGCAAGACCCGCGCGGAGGGCTACTTCGCCAAAAAATGGGCGTTTGCCTGGTGGCAGGACAGGTTCGACGGGGACGTCGACTGGTTCAAGGAGCGGCTATCGGCACCCGACCAGGTCAAAGTCGACGGCAACGGAACCCTCCGCTTCCACATCCGGCACGCGGATGACTTCCAGGTCCTCAAGACGGCGTTGCAAGACGTTTACGATCGCGCGGCGAGCTGAGGCGTCGGCAGAATAGGGCCTCACCCGTCGTGCCGCACCGACGGCGCGTACGCCACCCCTACCCCATAGGAGGCCGCGAACTAGACAGTCGGGTGGTGAGTATAGGCTTGGGCCTCCCTGCTGTTGGGTTTACGTGAGCTTGCCGCGCGCCGCCACCACCGACCTTCCGAAATAGTCGCAGACCTGCTTCGCAACGCCTGGCCAGCGCGACCCACGAACGAGGATAGACTCGCGAGCACCCTCCGGCCCAGCTGATAGATAGGTTGCAGCGCTTTGGGTTACGGTCTACTTGCAGTAAGGGTGTTGGCAGCGTCCCCATGATCACACCGTCTCAATCCCTAACCATGGCCAAGACCCTCGACACCAGCTACTACGAAAACGGCGTCAAGACTGGCTTGCCGACGACGATGCTCAAGCGGAGTACAAGCGTGCGTGTCAGGAAATCGAGCAGGGTAAAGCGGTCCTGGATAGCGAGAATCTATAGTTTTTCGCTATGTAGAGCGCAGAAAAGTATAGATTTTCGCTACCATAGATAGGTGGGCATTGAGATAAGGGGTGACTCAGCCGACCACGTAGAGCTATGTGCCTATCGGCCGAGCTCCCCAGCCCGCCGCTCCAGCCACCAGACAAACTCCTGATCCTCCAGCAGCGCCTGCGGAAGCTCCCGCTTCACAGCGAACCGTGAGCGAAACCGTGCATGGAGTACCGCTGCCTTCGTAAGACCGTCTTGTCCGGCCTGGCTGTTGGCCGCCCCGATCACGCTGGAGATGCATCCGTAGATGCGTTTGCGGTCACGCTCGTCGCCGCTATGACGAGCGACGATCTCGTCCAAGAGCTCCTTTGTGGTGCGCTCATCGTCCCCGCGCTGCTCGCGTACCTCCGCTTCGTGAAAGCTCCACCACCGCGAACCGGTTTGCTTCGGCCTCCGCCAGCGACGCTCGATAGTGGCCGGGCTCGCCGGGTTGGGTGAGGCATGCCAAGTTGCTCGCACCGTGCCATGGCAGCAGCACGTGTCCAAGCTTATGCGCGAGCGTGAACCGCTGCCGCCGCGTATTGCTTGTCGGCCTGACAAAGATCCGCGGCTTCGGATGGGTCGGGCCGATCGCCAATCCATCACACGTCCCCGGGATCGCCGCCTCTTCGACCTCGGCAAACCGCTCTGCGACTTTGCGCACATCGACCGGCGGCGCCAAGCGCAGGCGCTCACCGAGCATCGCAGCCAAGCGCCGCTCCCGACTCAGGCCGGGAGCCGACCGGTCTCTTTGAGCCACCGCTCGACTAGGTGGACGTCGGCGCTAGAGAGGCCTCGTGCGGCGACCGCCATCTCGTCGAAGTCGGCTACGAACGTCTCGACCGGCAGCTCGTGCTCACGCGCGGCGATGATCATGCGGAGAGCGGCGGGGCGCTCGACCCAAAGCTGGTACTCGGGCCAGGTCATTCCAAGGTACTCGCGCAGCTCCCGTCCCTCGCCATTCCCGGCGTGCCAATCCCCGACCCATCGCTCGACGTCCGTCCACAGCGCCGCGCCCTCAAGGACCTCATCGATGAACGTGTCAGACATCTATCCGTCTCCCGCGCTTGGCGTCCTTGATGATCTGTCCGCTCGCCGCGTCGGCGACACCCAGGTGATAGCCCCGCTTGTCGTATACCTCGACCTCGCCGTGCAGACCATCCCACTCGTAGAGCCGCTCGCCGTCGTCGGACCGCGAGCGCGCCGCCCCGCGTCGCGATAGCCGCTCAAGAGGGCGGAGGAAACTGTTCGGCGGTACTGGGACGTGTGCAGACACAGGCCAGCGTTATAGCTAGCGGAGGGTTCCATAAGTTCGAGGGTAGAGCAGCTCTCGGACCGACCTGGTCCATCGCGGACCGGCTACCGGTCGCCCGAGCGCGCCTGGGCAGCTCATCGCACACCCGCCATGCCGAAAGTCCAGCCGAGCGCGGGACAGCCGGACTGAGCCGCCACGGGCGACAACCGCGCCGCCCGCAACCAGCGGCGCCCCCCACGGCGCGCCGTCAACTCACGCCGTCCTCGCCACGCGGTCAACTCGCCCCGCCAGCATGTCAACCCCGCCGAGTCCCCCACGGCGCCCAGACGCGAGGCGCGGATGCCTCGCGCCCACCCGCCCCGACCTCCGCGCACGCCCGCGCGGACGATCGCAAAAGACCGCCCAAACCAGATCTCCGCCTACGGTTCGCGGTCGCACGCGGGCGATCCACGGACTTCCCCCGCCCGCTTGCCCGCACGATTCCCGCGCCGATCTACCGAGTCCGCGCCGACCCCGAGGAGTACCCTGCACGTATGGCCCACTTCCTCCACGACGGCCAGCGCATCGCCTACACCGAGTACGGCGGCGGCCCCGCCGCCGTGACGCCGGGCGGCGCCCGCGGGCGCACCGCGCGCTCCGCGCCCGCCGCGAGCCGCCCTGTGATCCTCGTCCACGGGCTGCTGCTCTCCCAGGAGATGCACCGCCCGCTCGCGCGCGACCTCGCCGCGCTCGGCAACCGCGTCATCACCGTCGACCTGCTCGGACACGGCGAATCCGACCGCCCCCGCGACATGTGGCGGTATTCGATGCGCTTCTTCGGCGAGCAGGTCATCGCGCTGATGGACCACCTCGAGCTCGAGCAGGCCGTCGTCATGGGGACCTCGCTCGGCGCCAACACCGCCCTGGAGATCGCCGCCGCCGCGCCCGCGCGGCTGCGCGGGATGGTGATCGAGATGCCCGTCCTCGACAACGCCCTGCTCGCCAGCGCCCTCACCTTCACGCCGATCCTCGTCGCGCTCACCTTCGGCGAGCCCATCATGAAGCAGGTCTCGCGCCTCACCCGCGCGATCCCCCGCGGGCTGCTACCGCACTACGGCAACGTCGTCCTCGACACCGTCCGCCAGGACCCCGGGCCCGGCGCCGCCGTGCTGCAGGGACTCTACTTCGGGCGCATCGCCCCGCACCGCACCGAGCGCCGCACCTTCCTCGCGCCCGCGCTCGTGATCGGCCACCGCCGCGACCCCGTCCACCCCTTCTCGGACGCCGGCATGCTCGCCGAAGAGCTCCCCCACAGCCGCCTGCTCGAAGCCGACTCCCTCGTCGAGCTGCGCCTACGCCCCGAGCGCCTCACCGCCGAGATCGCCGCCTTCCTCGACGAAGCCTGGAGCAGCCGCCGCCGCAAGCCCGCCGCTAGGAAGTCGGCGGGAACAGTTCGACCTCGTTGAGGTCGACGTGGCCCGGCGCCTGCGGCGTGCCCACCGCGGACGCCGGCGCCTTCACGATCCACACCACCAGGAAGCGCAAGCCCTGCGTGTAAGCGCGTAGCTTCACGTGCGTCGCCTTCTTCTTCAGCACCCGCGAGGAGCTCAGCGGCAGCCACCCCGGTGCGGTGATCGTCGCCGGCGCCTGCTTGCCGTTCGCGCCGTAGATCTGCACCGTCATCCCCGGCGTCTGCGTCACCAGCTTCACCGCGCCCAGCTTCGTCGCGGTGTTCAGATCGATCACGAGGCCCTCCGCCATGTTCGGCGCCGAGCTCGGCTGCACCTGCGCCGTCCACGCCGTCGACGCTTCGCCGTCGATCGCGAGCGCCGGGTCCCCGAAGCCCGCTTCGGGGTAGTTGTAGGGGTTGTACGTGCCCGCCGCGTTCGTGTCCAGCAGGATCGCGCTCGGCTGCGGCGTCTTCGCTTCGCCGCTCGGGCTCGTCCCCGTCGTCGAGGGTTTTTCGCCCGCCCCCGTTTTCGTGCCGCTCGTCGATTCGCCCGCGCCCGTCGAGGTGCCGGTGCCCGTTCCCGTACCAGTGCCCGCGCCAGTCCCCGTGCCCGTCGCTGGCGGGGTCGTCGCGGGCGCCGGGATTTTCGGTGGTTTCGTCGCCGGGAACAGCGGGTTGCTCGCGCCCGTGCCGCCTTTCGGCGTTTTCAGCGCCGGCGCCGTCGGCGTGCTCGTCGTGCCCGGGATGCGCGGCGTCGTCGGCGTGCTCGTCGTCGGGGTCGTCGGCAGCGGCGCCTGCGCGACCGTCAAAGTTCGCGGCGGTGTCGTCTTGTGCGCGCCCAGCGCCGCCGCGCCCGCCGCCGCCGCCGCGCCCGTCAGCAGGATCGCCGCCAGCGCCAGCGTGCTCAGCGGCCGCCAGTTGGGGCGCTCGCCGAGGCTTCCCGGCTGGCCCGCGCCGCATTGCAGGCACCACTCCTGGCCCTCGCGCAGCGGCGCCTCGCAGTTGACGCAGGTCCGCCCCGGGGGCTGCTGCTGGGGGGGATCGCCCGCGGGCGGGCGCGCCGATCCGCCCGCTGCGCGATCAGCCGCGGCGGGCTGCTCGGGGCCCGAAGCAGCCGGGGAGTCGACCAACAGAGCGTGCACTGCACATCGATTCTAGCCCCCGCTCTCGCGGCGCGGCGCGGGTGGGCCGCCCGCGACGATCTCCCTACCCGTCGGGCGCATGTGCTCGTCGAGCTCGAGCTGCCAGTAGTAGCGCGTAAACGTGCCCCCCTCGCGGAACTCGCCCACATGCGGCTCCACGCGCTCGCCCGCCGCCATCCGCACGATCAGCTCCGGGTAACTGCGACCCGGCAGCGCCGCGTACGCCGGCGCCGGGAACGCGCCGCCGAAGCGCGTGTTCACGTCGGTGATCCCCACGCCGAGCTCCGGGTCGCGGAAGACCTGGATCGTCGCCGGACCGCGTACCTGCAGCGCCTCCATCGTGCGCCGCCCCAGCTCGATCAGCTCCGCGTCGCGCACCACCGCGCCCTTGATCGACTCGCCGCCGCGCGACTCCAGCATCGTCCGCGGGATCGCATTCACGCAGCGCCCCTCCAGGTTCCCCAAGCAGTCGATCGAGAGCTCCGGCCCGCGCATCGCGCGCTGCACCATCACCGGCTCCCCCGCGTAGCCCGCGCGTCCCTCCGCGACGTAGCGCACGAAGAAATCCCTCTCCGCCGCGTCGCGCGCGAGGTGGATCGAGCGCGCCCCCGAGCCCCGCCGCGGCTTGACCATCACCGGGTAGGAGTCCGGCTCCTGCGCCGGCAGCACCGTCGGCGGCGACGGCAGCCCCAGCCGCCCCAGCAGCAGGTGCGTCTCGTACTTGTCGTACGTCGCGCGCGCCACCTCCGGCGAGGGCACCAGCGCCGGCAGGGTGGGCGGGATATTGCTCTCTCGCGCCCGCGCGAGCACCTCGATGTCGAGGTCCGTCAGCGGGATCACCGCGCCCACGCCGTGCCGCGCGCACAGCTCCGCGAGCGCCGGCACGTACCCCGCGTCCGCGATCCGCGGCACCGCCGCGCGCACCTGCGCCGCGTACTGCGCCGGCGCCAGCGGGTTCGGGTCGACCGCGATCGTCTTCGTCAGCGCCGCGAAGCACGCCACGATGTCATAGCGCTTTCCCACCCCCGTCAGCAGGATCGCGGGCGTCACGACTGCACCCCGTCGGCGGCGCGCGCGCTCACGACTGCTCCCAGCCGCCGGTCTGGCCCTTGTAGAGCCCGCCGCCGCCGAGCACGAGTGCGGGCGTGCGCCAGAGGATGCGCACGTCCAGTGCCAGCGAGCGGTGCTCGACGTAGTAAAGGTCCAGCTCGATCCGCTCGCTCCACGGCAGCGACGCCCGCCCGTTCACCTGCGCCCAGCCCGTGATCCCCGGCCGCACCGCCAAGCGCCCGCGCTGGCGCGCCGTGTACTGCGCCACCTGCACCGGCACCGTCGGGCGCGGGCCGATCAGCGACATCTCTCCCCGCAGCACGTTCAGCAGGTTCGGCAGCTCGTCCAGCGACGTCCGCCGCAGCAGCGCCCCCACGCGCGTGATCCGCGAGTCGTTCTCGTTCACCGCCAGGCCCGCCCCGATGTGCTCCGCGCCATCCACCATCGTGCGCAACTTCAGCATGTCGAACGGCGCGCCGTCGCGCCCGATGCGCCGCTGGCGGTACACGATCGGGCCGCGCGACTCCACGCGGATCGCGAGCGCCGCCAGCGCCAGCAGGGGGGAGGTCAGTGCCAGCAGCGCCGCCGCCACGACCACGTCGATCGCGCGGCGGATCATGTCCGGGGGCGAGCAGCCATCAGAGATACTCGACCTCCACCCCGACGCGAGCGTACGTCGACGCCGCCCGACGATCGCAGCTGAGCAGGCGGTATCCGTGATGAGCGGCGGTCGCCGCCACCATCGCGTCGTACACCGCACCCCCCGCGATCGACAGCCGCGCAAAGCGAGTGATCAGTGCTCGGCGCTCGACCTCCGGCAGGACCAGCCGCTCACCGGGGTAGTCCTCGCGGAGGTAGTCCGCAACGAGGCCCGGCTCCGCCCGAAATGGTTCCGGTAGGCGTGTAAGCACCGAATACGACTCCAGCTCCGCGTGTGCCACGAGGTCCGTCATCGTGCCGAGCGCCTCGATCGCGAGCTCGTGGTGCTCGTTCCACGTAGCGAACGCAGCGATTACCACGCTGCTATCGGGCGTTTGCGTGCCGCTACCGCCGCTCACCGACGAATCTGTTCCAGCGTCTCCCGGACCAGCTCAGACGTCAGCGTAGGCATCTCGCGGTCAGTGACGGCCACCAGCCGCCCTCCGCGCTTCTCCAAGCGCATCGGAGTGGTTGGATGCTCGACCTCGAGTCTTCCATCGACAACGCTCAGCTCAAGCCGCTGACCAGCCTTGAAGCCGAGCTCTTCACGAAGCCGCTTGGGAACCACGATTCTTCCGGCACTATCGATGGTTGCAACCATGGTAGAAGCCTACCACTCAGGCGTGGGGTGCGCTGACGGATGCACCCGGCCGCGTCCCCTCCGCCGCCTCCCAGCTCGCGCTCGTGCCGTGGCGTAACCAGTCCCAGAGGCCCAGCGCGACCGATGCCGTCGTCAGCACGTAGTAGCGCGCGACCAGCAGCGGACGGATTCGGATCAAGCCGCCAAAGCCCGCCGCCGCGTACAGCGCGACCTGCAGCGTGAGCGTCACCATGTACAGCGCCGAGCGCTTCCCGTCCGCTGCGACGATCGCGGCGTTCGCCGCGAACGCCAGCACGTGCAGGAACGGCGTCGCGTAGCGCAGCACCCGATGCGAGAGGATCATCAGCGCGTACCCCGGCGGGTAGCCGCGCAGGTCGAGCATCCCGCCGCGCAGCACGATCGGCCACGTGTGGCTCATCATCCGCCGCTTGCGCGCCAGCTCGCCCTCGATCGAAGGCACCATCGGCTCGCTCGCGCGGGCCTCCGGCACGTAGACCGCGCGCCAGCCGCGCTTGACCAGGTTGAACGGGAACGACAGGTCGTGGCCCATGATCGGGTCCACCACGAGATACGCCTCGCGGCGCGTCGCGTAGATCGCGCCGTTGCCCGCCGTGATCGACGACAGCCGCGACTCCCGCGCGCGCACCGCCATCTCGTAGCGCCAGTACAGGCCCTCCTGGTTTGTCGCGCCGTGCCCGCTCGCGGCCTGCACGAAGCGCACCGCGCCGCACGCGTAGCCCACGCGTTTCGACGCGGCGCCCGGACTACCGCCCGCTCGCTTCGGTGCGAACGCCGCCACAAGGGCGCGCAGCGCGTCCCGCTCCCAGAGCGAGTTCGCGTCCGAGAACGCCACGATCTCCCCCCGCGCGCGCTCCACCGCCGCGTCCTGCGCGCCGATCTTGCCGCCCCGCGGCAGCTCCAACACGAGGCCCGCGCCCGCCGCTCGAGCGCGCTCCGCCGTCGCGTCCGCGCAGCCGTCGCACGCCACGATCACCTCCAGCCGCTCCCGCGGGTAGTCCAGCGCGAGCGCGTTCGCGACCTTCGCTGCGATCGAGGCTTGCTCGTCGTGCGCCGCCACGATCAACGACACGGTCGGAGGCGATGCCGGGGCGCTCACCGCAGGTACCGCGCTGCCTCCCCAGCGCGCCGCGCGCGCGCGGTCCGCAACGACAAGCGCCAGCGCATAGCCGACCTGCGTCCAGACGATCAGGCCCGCCGCCAGCCAGAAGAGGATCTCGAGTGCCGCGCGCATATCGCTCGAGCATTCTCGCCTACGTCGCGCTCCGCGCACGCGAGCACCACGCGTCGCTCACGCGAGCAGGCGCTCGTAGAGCGCCACGTGCGCCCTCCCGATCGCCTCCCACGAGTACGGGCCCGCCACCGCCTCCGCAGCTCGCGCGGTCATCGCCGCGAGCGCCGCCCCGTCGCCCAGCAGCTCCACCAGCGCACCCGCCAACGCCCGCACATCACCCGCGCGGACGGTGCGCGCCGCGCCCGTCGCCGCCACCTCCGGGAACCCCCCCGCGTCGCTCAGCAGCAGCGGCTTGCCCGCACCCAGCGCCGTGAACAGCACCCCCGACTGGTCGATCTCGCGGTACGGCAGCACCACGAGATCCGCGCGCCGCATAAACGCCCCCGTCTCCGCCGCCGACACGAACCGCGGCAGGAAGCGCACCCGTCCCGCCCCCGCCCGTTCCGCCTCCCGCGCCGCCGCGTACAGCGGTGCCAACTCAATCCGCGGCATCCCCACGATCCATAGCTCCCGCGGCGCTCCCTCGCCGCGACCGCCGGCGCCAGGCGCGCACGCCAGCTCGCCGCCACCTCCCGCGCTCGCGGTCGCGCGCCACGCCTCCAGCAACACGTCAAGTCCCTTGTACGGGCGCAACAGGCCGAGGAACAGCGCGACCGGGCCCTCGATGTCGCGGAAGTCCGGCGGCAAGCCCGCGGAGTCTCCTCGCTCGCTTGCGTCCGCGCTTCCCGGCGTGCGCGCAGGACCAGCCGCCGACGCGCCCCGCATCCCCTCCCACGGCCGCAGTACGCCGTGCCGGATCACATGCACCCGCTCCCGCGCCAAGCCCAGCTCGTCCACCAGCCGCCGCCGCCCGTGCTCGGAGTGCACCACCACCGCGTCCATCCGCTCGTACAGCCGCCTCTGCGCCGCTAGCTGCCCCCGACGCGGCTCGCGCGGCAGCACGTCGTGCGCCGTCAGCACCAGCCTCGAGCGACCACTTCCCGTCGCGCCTCCGCCGCGCGGAAGCAGATGAATGTCCAGCGGCTGCACCGTCAGCCACTGGAAGTGCGCCACGTCCGCCGCGCGCGCCGCGCGGCGGTAGCGCAGCATGTCCGGCACGTGCTCCGCCGCCTTCAGCGCCAGGCGCGCCCGTGAGCGCGGGCCGTCGGCGCGGCGCCGGTGCGCCAGTCGGTAGAAGAGCTCGCGGCGCGCGTAGCCCTCCGCCGGCGCCACCGCGTCGTACGCGAAGCGGCTCGTGAACAGCTCCACCTCCGCACCCGCCGCGCCGAGCGCCCGGCAGAGCGCATGGTCGTACGGCGGCGTGTAAGCCGAGGGATCGACCACGTGGACGCGCATCGCGCCAGACGATAGGCGTCGCGTCGCGCCGCCGCCCCCAGACGCCGCGAGCTAGGGTCGAGCCATGCCCGCCATCGAGCTGAGCTTCTGCGTCGTCAACACCTCCCAGCGCGAGCTTCTACTGCGCGGGCTCGACGCGATCGCCCGCGAGCGCGCCACGCTGCCGTTCGCCAGCGAGGTACTCGTGCTCGACAACGGCTCCCGCGACGGCTCCGCGCAGGCCGCGCGCGCGCACCCCGCCGTCGACGAGCTGATCGCACTCGAGCAGCGCCGCGGCAAGGGGCTCAACGACTCCGAGCTGCTCCGCCGCGCGCGCGGACGCTACGCGTTGCTGCTCAACGAGGACTCCGAGCTGCTCCCCGGCGCGGTACTCGCGCTATACGAGGCGCTGCAGGCCCGGCCCGACGCCGCCTGCGCCGGCGCCGCGCTGCGCCGGCCCAGCGCATCTTGGCAGCAGAACCCGATGTCCCCCGGCGCTACGCCCGACGGGTACGGCCCCTACCAAGCGTCCGCCTGGCGCTTTCCCACACCCCTCACCGCGCTCGCCGGCGCGCTCTTCCTGCATCGTTGGCTCGTCGTCCAGAGCCGCGGCGCGCGCATCCGCGAAGTCGACTGGTGTCAATCCGCCGCGCTGCTCGTGCGGCGCGAGGCCGCCGCGCAGGTCGGCTACCTCGACCCCGACTTCTTCGTCTACTCCGACGAGGTCGACTTCGCCCGCCGCCTGCGCGACGCCGGCTGGCGCAGCCTGTGGGTGCCGGGCGCCGTCGCCGTTCATCACGAGCAGCTCTCCACCGACACCATTCCCGAGCGGCGGATCGTCGAAATGGCGCGCGGGCGCGACCTCTACATGCGCAAGCACCACTCGCCCACCGCCGCCCTCACCGTGCGCTGGCTCACCGCCTGGGCCTACGCGGTGCGCGCGTTGGCCGCGTTCGCGCTGCCCGGACGCTCGCCGGCGCGCTACCGGCGTCACGTCACCGCGACACTGCACCCGCAGCGGGGCGAAGGGCTGCGCGAGGCCGCCGACCAATACAACCGTGGCCGATGACCCCACCCCGTAGCCGGGCCGCCCCGTCCCAAGCGGACACAACCTCGCGACCGGCCCCGCCTGCGACTACCAATCCGGCACGATGCCCGCCGGAAGCCATCCCCACCCGCGTCCCCGTTTCAGGAACTGGCGAAGCACTCCGCGCAGCGGGTCCGTCGACACGAAGGTCAGGCGCGCGAGGCGTCCCTCTTCCAAGAACTCGACGGCCATGAAGTCTCCCCCGCGCGGGATCGCGAGCCCGCGACGCGACGCGACATATTGCAGCCCCGCAACGACGGTGTGGTGGATGTTAAAGCGCAGATCCGGGTGGCCGCTGCGAGTCGCACCCGTGCCCACAAAGGTGATGTTCGTAGTATCCGTGCCAGAGCCAACGACATCTTTAGCGGCCTCATAGAGCCTGGCTTCCAGCGCGAGATCCAAGCGGGGCTCGCTATTTTTCCCAAACGGGCTCATCGGCAGGCGGTTGGCGAGCTCGTGACTGGTAGTGAGCGAGATGTACGGCGTGCCGCGATCCGGCCTGAATCCCTTCACGTCGTTTCGTGGAGAGAGACGCTTCACGATCCCCACCACACCGCTGGGGAATGCTTCGGGGGCGCCGCGCAGATGCGCGCCGGGGGCGCTTCGCCGCGCGCGGCGCGCCTTCCGGCGCGGCCCGGGAGCGCCCTGGATGCGACTGAGCGGCGGAAAGCTCGATCGACCACCAGAGCTTCCGCCGCCGCCCGGCGGCGCGGACACAGGATCGATGATCCGCTCCGCTTCGAGCTGCCGAATGTATCGTTCGGTCACCCGCCGCGCCCCCGCCGCGCCAGCCGCGGCCCTTCCGCGCCAAGCCAAGATCGCGTCGCGCACGGCATCGAGCACCGACGGGTCGTCAACGCCGTCGTCGAGCAGCACACAGGCCTCCACGTGGTGTCCCGTGCCTTGAATCGTAAAGTTCGCGGAGCCGACCGCCGCGTGCCTAGAGCCATCCACGAGCTCGACGTAGTACGCCTTGGGATGGAACAGGCCGTTACACGCGCCCACGAGCGTGAACGACGCGTCTGCCGGTACGTGCGAACCGAGGAGGTCGAGCGTCTGCTGGAGATCCGGCGCACTGAGACGCTCCTCGTTCGCGCCCACCACGAGGTCGAAGCGACCACCGCCGGCAAGCATCCGCTGAACATCGCCGCCAAATGAAGCGAGCGCATCGAACCGGTAGTAGCCGCTCTGACAAGCGAAGGCCCGCGCCGAGGGCAGCAGCGTCTGCAACCACCCATGGATTGTGTCGTCGAGGCGCCGTGAAGATGAGTCCGCATACCGCAAGAGCATCGACTTTAGATCGCCGCTCGGACCGATCGCGAGGCATGGCTTGCGCGCCGCACAGCGCGACGCCGCGCTCCTCACCGCGCCCGCAGAGCGACGCGTCTAGGCTCTCGACCGATGGCAGGAGCTCTCGACGAGCCACAGACCGCACGCGCCCGAAGCGCCGGCACGGCGCTCGCCACGGTGAGGTGGATGCCCTACCGTCTCTTCCCCTACGAGCGGCGACTCGGCCTGCGCGAGCTCGACCGGCTCGGCACGAGCGTGCTCGAAGAGCGCGACGACGCCGTCTTGGTGTCCGGCGACCCAGCCACCGTGGTCGCGCGCTCCGCTTACTTCCATGAGGTGCAAACCCACAACCAACCCGCAGTTCCAACCGAGCAGAGCGAAGTCGAGGCCGCACACCGTCTACGCCGCGCGGGGAAGGGGGCTCGTCAGGCGACCCGCTATGGCCTGCACGGCATCCACGAGTACAAGGGAAAGTTCAACCCACAGGTCGTCCGAGCCCTGTGCAATGTCGTCGATACAGAGGCACAGTTCCTGATCGACCCATTTTGCGGCAGCGGCACAGCGCCGCTCGAGGGGCTGCGACTGGGTATGGATGTGCTTGGGGTCGATCGCTCGCCGATCGCCTGGTTTCTCGCCTCGGCGAAGCTCGACGCCGCTGTCGCCGGCGACAAGGTCGCCCTCGACGCGGAGCTGCGTCGACTCTCCCGGCGCGTCGCCCGCGCCCTCGACCGAGGACAGTCCCGCACAGGCCACGCAGGTCCCGTTCCCACGCTCAGCGACGCCACCGTGGAGTACCTCGAAGACTGGTTCACCCCACCTGCGTTCTCGGCGCTGGCTTGCGCGCTGCGCAGCCTGCACACATCGCGCGCATCGGTCGCCGGCCGCCTGTGCCTCGTAGCGTTGTCCTCGGTCCTGCGCAGCATCTCGCTGCAGCTCCCCGAGGACCTTCGAATCCGACGCCGCCCCGAGTCCTTCGAGGCCCCAGAGATCGCGCCGCTGTTCGTGAAAGCGGCAGCCGCGATCCGCGGCGACCTCGCCGAGATGGCCGGATGGCACAAGACCGGTAGCACCGCCACGGTGGTTCGGGGGTCCGCAAGCGATCGCCGCGTCTTCGCCGCGGCCGGCGGCGGCCGGCGGCGGCTGATCCTGACCTCGCCACCCTACGCGACCGCCCTTCCCTATATCGACACCGACCGTCTGTCGATCCTCGCACTCGGCCTGGCCGACGCATCCGATCTGCTTTCGCTCGAGCGGGGTCTACTTGGCAGTCGCGAGTGGTTGCGCGCCGAACAAGCCCGCTGGAACGACCGACGCGAGCGTAACGCCGATGCGCTGCCCTCCGCAGTCACCGGGCTCCTGCGCAGCATCCACGAGAAGAACGCCGGCACCACAGCGGGGTTCCGCCGGATCGCCGTGCCATCGCTGCTGTACCGATACTTCGCCGGGATGGCAAATGCCATGGCCACGTGGCTCACCGTGCTCGAGCCAGGCGAGTCCGCTGTCTTGATCGTCGGGCGCAACCGCACGACCGCCGGCGGCGAGCGCGTCGAGATCGCCACACCAGAGCTTCTGGCAGAGACCGCTATCGCGCGAGGATTCGAGGTGCGGGAGCTGATCCGCCTCGAGACCTGGCCGCGCTACGGCATGCACTCGGCCAACGGCGTGCCCGGCGAGGATGCCCTCGTCATCACGCGCCCCGCGATGAGAGCTTCCGTCTAAACCACTCAACCGGGGGCACGTAGCAGCAGAATATGCTCACGTGTGCGACCCCGACTGTGCGCTCGGTTGAAGGAGCTGCGTCCCCGACGAATCCGCCTCTCAGTCCAGACGTCCAGCGCGAAGCCGCGCGCGGCAGCAACCTCGACGAGCAGTTGACCGTTATTGACTTGCCGACCAGCTATCACCGAATCGCCGACCACCACGACAGCCGGCGCAGCCGGCCGCAGGAGTCGCGCGAGCTGGCCGAATACCTCCGTCATCTGTTTGCCGAAATCGATCTCCGTCAGGCCGTTTGCCTTGCAATAGTGAGGCCGTGCGCCCAACTCCGCCTCGCGCACCGCAATCGGATCGAAGCCCAACCAGTACATGCGGTACTTGTGGTAGAGCCAGTACTCATAGGCGTTCGGATACGGCGGCGAGAAGATACTGGCCGAAAATGAGTCGGTCGCGAGGTGCGCCAGATCGCGTGCGTCACAACAGTGAACCGCGGATGGCGCGGCATCGCCGCTCAGCGCATTTGCGGCAAGCCACTCGCACACGCGGACCACACTCTGACCCAGCTCCGTAGCAGCACGAGCCTGATCACCAACCTTGTCGATAGCCGCGTAGCGCGTATCGGACTCTTGTCGCCCGATGCGCACGATCGTCGACGAGATCGCGACCGCGATTCGGTCGTGCCAAAGCGGATCCGATACCTCCGTCAAATACTCCATCGCACCCGCCAGCGCCGCGGAGGCCCACGGATCGAACCAGTGCTCCACGCGTGGAATGCGAATAGCGAGGTCGTTGATGTCGCCCCCGATCAGCGCGCTGCGGCGAAGCAGACTTGCGTGCTCCAAGCCCACCTCGGCGTCGGTAGACCCCCACGCCTGCGTCCGCACGCGGCTGATAAGGCAGGCGATCGGGTTGAGATCGACGCCGATCGACGGCAAGCCGCGACGACGCGCCTCGGCCAAGGTCGTCCCAGACCCGCAAAACGGATCCAACACGGGGCCATCGACCTTAAGCAAGTCGAGTGCCTGTCCCGGAATCTCCGCGATAAAGCGCGCCGGATAGGGATGCAAGACGCGGGGCGAGGACGAGTTCGGGAAGTCCCAGGTGGCCTTGGCAAAAGCCGAGCTGGCGTCCGACCGTCGAGCGGACCGATGCGAGATATAGCGCGACAAGATATGCGAGACACTATGGCCCCGACCCGACAGTTCGATGCACAACCGCAAATGCGAGCTCCCGCGCGCCGCGCAGCTCGTGCGCCCTGAAGAAGCGCGTCAGGATGAGCAGCACCGGCACCAGCGCCAGCCACAGCGCTCGCAGCACGAAGCCCGCGAGGCCACTCGTCGGCAGCAGCAGCTCGCCCGAGACCGCCACGCTCGCCAGGATCGCGACCAGCAGCGCCAGGCGCGGCCAGTCGAACGCGACCCGAAACAGCGAGCGCGTCAGCCAGTAGAGCACCGCGAGCATCGTCACGTACGCCCCGCACAGCGCCAGACCCGCGCCCGCGATGCCCAGATTCGCGCCGCCCGCCGGCACCAGCCACAACAGCAGCGCCACGTTCACCGCCAGTCCCGCCGCCGCCGCCGGGAAGTTGCGCGTCGTGTTGCCCGCGCGGCCCGCCAACACCATCAGCACCGGGTAGAGCCCATAAAGCGCCCACCCCAACGCCAGCCACGGCAGCGCCTCATGCGCGTCGAAATACCCCGCGGGTGTCAGCAGGCGCACCAGCCAGCGCCCCAGCAGCGTCACCCCACACACCACAATCCCCGTCGCCAGCACGTAGTACGTCGTCACCAGCGAGTACAGGCGCGAGGCCTCGCTGTCACTCTCGATCGAGTACGCCAGCGGCGGCCACGCATATTGGAAGCCGCGCACCGCCAGGAACACCACCGTCGCCAGCTGCAGCGCGATCGAGTACAGGCCTGCCGCGCTTTCCGAGTAGACGCGAAAGAGGTACAGCCGGTCCACCACCTGCAGCGCGTACACACTCGCGTCCGCCGGCACCGTCGGCACGCCGAAGCGCAGCATCGCCCGCAGGTCGTGGGGGCGCAGTCGCAAGGAGAAGCGCCGCGCCCGCGCCAGCACCCACCACAGGCCCAGCACCACCACCGCCGAGGCGCCGAAGTTGCCCAGCAGCAGGCCTCGCGCCTGCTGATTCGCGAACACCACCAGCGCCACCGTGAACAGCACCGTCATCGCCACATTCGCCATCGACGCATATAGGTAGGCCCGCGCGCGCTCGTCGACCCGCAGCTGCGCGTAGGCCATTTCGAGGTTCGTGAACGCCCACAGACCGAGAATCGCGCAGTCCATCAGCAGTGGATCGCGGTGACCAAGCAGCAGCTGCGAGAGATCGCCGGAGAACGCCACCGCCACCAGCGCCGCCGACGTCGTCGTCCACGCCACCGTCGCCGTCACCGTGCGCGCGATCCGCGCGCGGCGCTCCTCGTCCCGGTCGCTGAAGTAGAAGCGCACGAACGCCTCCCCGAGACCCATCCGCAGCACGATGCTCGACAGGATCACACTCGTCAGCAGTACCTGATAGGCCCCGTAGCCCGCTTCGGGCACGTGGCGCGTGTACAGCGGCAGCAAGATCACCGCCAGGCCCTTCGCCACGATGTCCGCCGCCTGGTACGCCGCGCCCGTCCTCACCAGCCGCTTCAGGTAGTCGCGCACCGCCTGGAAGCTAGACGGTCACGGCTCGCAAGGGCGACGCCGATGCCCAACAGCGTCCACGTCAGCGGGTCCTCCAGGAAGTCCGCGTACGTGAACGTGTGCAGCACCAGCGCCGTAAAGCACGCCGCCAGGGCAACGCGCGGCGGCGAGCGGCCCGCGTCCGTGAACAGCACCGCGAACGCCGAGATCAACAGCGCCACGTACAGCGCCACGCCCACGATCCCCTGCTCCGCCGCGACCGTGATCGGGATCGTGTGCGACGCCGACGTCGCGTTCGTGCCGTCCACGTGTTCGTGGTCGCGGTACTCCAGCGCGAACGAGCCCGGCCCGAAGCCCTGCAGCGGCCGATCCGCAAACAGCCGCAACCCACCTTTGATCAGCTTCGTGCGCCCGCTCGTCGCATTGCTCGCCGAGCCCCCTTTGCCGCTCAACCCCAGGTGCAGGCTCGGCGGCGCCAGCGCCACCGCGACCAGCGCGATCGCCACCAGCGCGCCCGCCACGTACAACGTCCCGCGCACGTCCCAGCGCCACGCCGCTAGCACCGCCAGGCCCAACAGCAGCGCCGCGATGCTCGACTGCGAGAAGCTCGTCACCAGACCCCCCAGCAGCCACAACAGCACCGCGCCGCCGAGCAGCACCTCGCGCCGGCGCACGCTCCACAGCACCCCTGCCGTCACCGCCACCATCACCAGCGCCAGGAAACGCCCGTAGATGTTCGGGTCGAAGAACAGCGAGTTCACCCGGAAGAAGTTGCTGTACTCGTTCGCCGCCACCACCTTCGGGTTCAGGAACAGGTGCTTGCGGTAGTACTCCACGAAGCCGATCCCCGCGAACGCCACCGCCAGCGCCACCGCCGTCGCCAGGCACACCAGCAGCAGCTCCCGCGTCCAGCGCACCTCGCGCAGCAGCGCGAACAGCAGCGCGAACGGCACGTAGAAGAACACCATGTTCTCCAGCGCCTTCGAGAAGTCGGCCGAGTACGCCGCCTGCAGCGCGTACAGCACCACCGACGCCATCAGCAGCCATTCCAGGCCCCGCGGCGCCGTCGCCCACCTCCACCAGCCACGCGCGCCGGCCAGCGCAGCCGATGGGTTGTCGGTCGCGACGGGGTCCGACACGCGGGCGCCCAGCAGACGCGGCGTCAGATACGCCAACGACCCCGCACCCACGACCAGGTACAGCGGGATCAGCAGGTTCGACGTGCTGCCGCCCGTCGAGATCGGCAGCCGGAACGGCAGCGCCGCCACCGCGAGGATCGGAAAGGCGCGTGGACGCCGGTACACGAGCACCGCCAGCGCGACGACGACCAGCAGACCCAGCACGATCGCGCCCGCCGCCTCCGCCGGGTGCGCGCGCAGGTGCTCCACCTGCGTCGTGTGCCACACGTCGATCGCCAGCAGCACCGGCGTCAGCACCAGCGCCGCCAACAGCGCCAGCGCGCGCGTCCGCTGCGAGATGTGCGGCACGCCCACGCGTCCGCTCGCACCCTCACCCCCCACATCGCCGCCCAGCACGACCACCGCCGCGAGCAGCGCCACCGCGATCACCCCGAGCTTCTCCGCCGCCTCGCCGACGCCGCGCACCGTCGCCAGCGTCACGGTCAGATGCTGGGCAGCGAAGACGAGCGCGCTCATCGCCGCGCCGCCCGCAGCGAGAAGCCTTCGGGCGCGTACACCGGGAGGCCACGGCCGCGCAGTTCCACGCGCAGGCGATATTCGCCCGGCGGCGCGAGCCCCCCGCGCTCGCGCGGTCCGCGCTGGCCGTTCCAGCACAGCGAGACCTGTTTGTAGCGTTCCACCGGCAGGTCGCGCACGAGGCGCGCCTCTTCGCCGCCCGCCGCGTTGACGACCGCCACCGTCGCCGTGCTCACCTGCGAGGGCTTGAACGACACGTACTCGATCCGCTCGCTCGCGCCGACCAGCGCCGCCGGTACCCGCCCTCGGCAGGCCGCAGCCGGCACACGCGTCGGATAGAACGCCAGCGTCCGCTCGAAGTTCTGCACCACCGTCGGCGTGTGCTTCAGTCGCTGCGTCACCGCGAACGCCACGAAGCACCCCACCACGAGCACCGCGAACACCACCCGCGCCAGGCGCTCGGCCTCGGATCCTTTCAATCCCCGCCACCCAACGCGAAGTTCTCCACGGTGTCCGAGCGCAGCCCCAGGCGCAGCGTCTCCAGCGAGAGCACGTCGTGCGGCGCGATGTTGCCGAGATTGCACTCCGCGCCGAGGTGCTGCAGCAGCCACACCTGCTGCTCCTTGCGCGGCGCCTCGAAGACCAGCCTGTCGGCAGCGACCGCGTGCAGGATCTCGTCGATCAAGCCCGTCCGCGGCTCGCCGTCGGCGCGGTAGATGCCCGCGGTCCCCGACTCGCGCGCCTCCGCGATCACCTTCCACGCACCCGCCTCCAGGTCGCGTTCGATCTGCTCCACCCACACGTACGGCGCCATGATGAAGTCCGTGTCCTTACTGCCGACCTCCGCGAGCACCGTGAAGCCGTTCGCCACGAGCAGCCGTATGAGGTGGCTCTTGACGTCCGGCTCCAGCGCGATCGTGCCGTCCGAGACCTCGACGTGGCGCAGGCCCAGCTCGCGCAGCCACGCCACGAGACCCTCCACGCGGCCCTGCTTGATCGCGAGCTCCGTCAGCGTTCCCCCGAGGACCACCGGGATTCCGTGCGCCTCGTAGCGCTCGAGCTTGGGGCGCAGGTTCGCGCTCACCAGCGCCGTGCCCCAGCCGAGCTTGACGATGTCCACGCTGTCGCCCGCGACCTCGATCAGGCCGTCGACCTCCGCCAGCGACAGCCCGCTGTCGAGTACGTGCGTCAAGCCCCGCTCGCGCGGCTTGCGCGTGCGGGCGGGGATGTCCAGGAAGCTCACCCTTCGCTGCCCGCCGCCGCCTGGTCGGCGCCCGCGATCACGACCACCGTCGCGCCAGGCGCCAGCGGCGCGACCGCGCCTTCGAGCGACTGCACCTGCGCGATCCCCAGCGTCTGCGCCACCTGCTGCGCTTCGGGGCGGTGGCCGCCCGCGTACTCCACCACCGAGCTCGAGCGGCCCGCCGGGCGTCCGTCGAGCGCCGCCGAACGCGTATAGCCGCTCTGCTGCAGGTTCGCCGAGATCCGGTGCGCCAGACCGTTCGTTTCGGTGCCGTTCAGCACCACCACCCGCGTTTCCGCGGGGCTCGCCACCGCAGGCGCAGCGCGCCCACGATGCGAGCTCCCATGCGCGCCCGTCGCAGCCGACCGCGACGTCGTGTTGCTCCTCGCTTTGCCGCTGTTCGAGCCGCCGCCCAGCGAGAGCAGTACGCCCACGAGCACCGCCAAGCCAAAGACCACTCCACCCACGATCAGCGCCGTCGTCCGCCCCGAAGACCGCCGCTCGTCCTGCAGGAACGGCGGTCCCGACACGCGACCCGGACGCGCGCCGACCGCGCGCCCCGCGCCCTGCACCGGAGCGCCGCGTCCCGTCTGCGGCGCACTCTGACGCGCCGGCGGCAGCGGGCGCGCAGCACGCGGCGGGCCGGCCGCCGCGCCTTTCGCGGGAGCCGGCGGAACCGCAGGACGCCCCGCAGGCGCCGCCGCGCGCGCCGCGGCCGTCGCGGGCGTCGGCACGCCCGCAGTCGCGGGCGCCTGCTGCGTCTCGCCGAGCGCCGTCGCGCCCGGCGCCACCCGCCCCGGTGCGGCCGCCGCGGCCGCCGCCGCGACACCAGCCTCCCCGCGCGGCGGCGCCGCGAGCGCCGCGCTCGGCGCCTCCCCATTACCCTCGCCGCCCCCCGCCGCCGGCGTCTGCTCGCCCCCAGGGGACGCGCCGCCCGCCGCCCGCGCATCCGGCCGGCCGGCCTCGCTCGCAGCTCCCGACGACGCGGGCTGCCCGCTCGCCACAAACGCCGGCTGGCCCGGTGCCGGGGGAACCGGCGCCCGCGGCACCGCCGGAGCCGAGGGCGAGCTCGGAGCCGCCGGCGAGCTCGGAGCCGCCGCCGCAGAGCCCGGCTCGGCTGTCACGGACGCCGTCGGCGAAGAGCTCGCGGCTGTCACGGTGGCCGCCACGGGCGCGCCCGGCGTCGCGAGGACCCCCGGGCTCGCGGCGGCCCCCCCGCTCGCCACGACCGGCGTCTGGCCCGTGGGATCTCCCGTGGCCGCGCGCGCGACGATCGGTGTCGCGCGCGGAATCGGTACGGCGCGCGGCTGCACCACACGCTGGGCCCGCGCCGCCGCCTCCGCGCTCACGCGCTGCTCCAGTTCGGCCGCCCGCTCCGGCGCGCGCCCCGCCCACTCGCGCAAGCGTTTGATCTCGCGCGCCTGCGAGAACACCAATAGCGAGAGCACCGCGATCCCCACGAGCCCCGCGAACGCCGCCAGCGCGCCGACCTTCAGCAGGGTGTTCGAGAGCGAGAGCGCGAGCAGCGGGGCGGTCATGCGTCGGCAGAGTGTACGAGCGAGACAGGCGCTACCGACGCGGTCGCCGGCTCGCGCGTCGCCCCATCCGTCGCCGCTGACGCCGCGACGCCGCGACGCACCGTCGAGCTGAGCCCCGCGACCTTCGCCGCCAGGCCCGCCGCGTCGCCCTCGAGCACAAGCAGTTTGATCTCATCGAACATCGCCGCGACGACCTCCGCAGCCAGTGGCTCGCGCTCCGCCAGCAGGATCTTCTCGGCCTCCGTCGGGCACGCACGCTCGTAGCTGTTGAAGAGCTCCTCGTGCAGCTTCTCGCCCGCGCGGCGCCCGACCTCCTCGATCGCGATGTCGCGATCCGGGTCCAAGCCCGAGAGCTCGATCATCGCGCGCGCGAGATCGACGATGCGCACCGGCTCGCCCATGTCGAGCACCAGCACCTCCGCGCGCGCCGGAGCGCTCGAACCTGGGTCGCCAGCCGGCTGCAGCGCGGGTGCGCCGGCGCCGGCCAGCGGCACCGCAGCCGAGAACGACCCGGCCGGCGACTGCGAGCTCCGCAGCGCGCCCGCGCGGATGATTAGCTGCACCGCCTCCGGGATCGTCATGAAGTAGCGCGTCATCCGCTTGTCGGTCACCGTCAGTGGACCGCCGCGCGCGATCTGGCGACGGAAGATCGGGACCACGCTGCCCGAGGAGCCGAGCACATTGCCGAAGCGCACCGCCTTGTAGACCGTCTCCGGGAAGCGCGCCGCCGCGCCCTCCAACGCGAACTCCGCGAGCGCCTTCGACGCGCCCATCACCGTCGCCGGCGCGACCGCCTTGTCGGTCGAGACCAGCACGAAGCGCTTGACGCCCAGCTCGCCCGCGAGCAGCGCCGTCGAGCGCGTCGCGATCGCGTTGTTGTGCACCGCCTCGACCGGGTTGGACTCCATCAGGCCCACGTGCTTGTACGCCGCCGCATGGAAGACCACCGTCGGGCGGTGCTCCTGCAGCACCTCGCGCATGCGCTCGCCCTCCTTGCAATCCGCCAGCACCGCCGCCAGCGTCGCCGCGGGCACGTGGCGCTCGTCTTCGAGCTCGCGCTGGATCGCGAAGAGATTGTCCTCCGCGTGGTCGAGCAGCACGATCCGGCGCGGCCCCACATGCGCGATCTGCCGGCACAGCTCCGCGCCGATCGAGCCGCCCGCGCCGGTCACGAGCACCGTCTCGCGCGCCAGGTACGCGCCGACCTCGTCGAGCTCCATCAGCACCGGCTCGCGGCCGAGCACGTCCTCGACGCGCACCTCGCGCACCTGCCGCGCGATCATCCCCGGCGAGTCATGGCTCTTGAGCAGCTCGAACACCGTCGGCAGCGTGCGCACCGGTATCGAGCGCGCACGGCACTCGCGCACCACGCGCGCGCGAGTAGAGCCCGGCGCCGAAGGGATCGCGATGATCACTTCGTCGGGCTCCGCATCCTCGAGGATCCGCGGCAGCTCGCGGTCGGTACCGCCCAGGACCTTCACGCCGTCGATCCGCAGGGCGCGCTTGCGCGGATCGTCATCCACGAAGCCCACCGGCACGAGGCCCAGCTCGCGGTTGCGCACGATCTCGCGCACCACCAGGCGCCCGCCGTCGCCCGCGCCGACGATCAGCACGCCGCGCTCGCCCTCGCGCACGCCGCGAAAGACACCCGGCAGGCGCCGTTCGTTGAGCGCCCGCGCCAGCACCCGCACGCCCACCAACGAGACCAGCAGCAGCAGCGCGAACATCGCGATCACCCCGTTCGGCAGCGCCAGCGCGAGCGTCCCGTGGTGGCGGGGAACCTGCACCGGGATCTGCACCGGGCGCAGCACCGCGACGCCGACGACGGTGAGCAGCGTGATCCCCACCACCCCCCGCACGATCGCCCAGTAGTCGCGCTGGCCCGCGTAGCTCCAGCTGCGCAGATACACGCGCGAGAGCACCAGCACCAACACGCCGCCCGCCACCACCCACCAGATCGTGCGTTCCAGCAACAGCGCGTAGCGATGGGTGAGGCCCTCGTCGAAGCGCAGATGGAACGCGAGGTAGTACGCGAGCGCGACCAACGCCCCATCCGCAGCGATCTGCGGCAGCACATGCCGGTGTCGGGGTACGATGGCCACCGAGCGGATCCGTCGGCGCATTAGCGGGATTGTAGGCGGATAGGGCTAGCGGAAGAGCGTGATCGCCGAGACCGCCGCCGTTTCGCTGCCGGGGGGCAGACGCGTGATCCAGAACAAGTAGTAGCGGTAGCGCACCCCATCCGTGTCGAGACGCAGCGTGCTCTGCGCCGCGATCGCCTGCGCGGACGCGAGCTGCTTCCAGCCGCGTTCGCCGAGGGTCTGCGACGAGCCGAACGGGAGCGCCCCGTCGAAGCGGTTCGCGGCGTAGACCGCCGCCGCGAAACCCGGCGTCGGCGTCTGGATCTCCAGCGCCCGCGCGCTCAGGCCCGGGGCCGCGTCGACGTAGAAGCCCGTGCCCGGCTTCGCGCCCAGCGTGTCGTCCAGATAATGCTCGGTGCTCCACACCGTGCTCGGGTCGCCGTCCAAGACGTTCGCGACCTGTTTGGGGTGTTCCGGTTCGGTGCCGAACGGGTTGTAGTCGTGCGCCGCGTTCGCCGCCAGCGAGACCGCGGAGAGACCCGGTTTGGCGCCCACGTCCGGCACCCCCGTGCCGCGTCGCGTGTGGTCCGCCGCCAGCGCCAGACCGAGCGCGATCAGGCCGCCGAGCAACGCCAGCGAAGCCAGCCAGCGCACGGGATGGCGCATCCGCCAGGGCAGCCGCCGACGACTGCGCCCCGCAAGCGTGCGCAACACCGTCGTCACCTCGCCCGTCGCCTGCCCCGCGCGCGCGGCCTCGAGCGCCAACACCTCCTCCAGGTCCGCGAGCAGCGCCGGCACGTCGGGGTAGCGCCGCTGTAGATCCTTCGCGGTCGCGCGGTCGACGACCGCGGCCGTCGCCGCCGAGACCTCCGCTCGCGCCAACTGCACATCGGGCACGTCCTCGCGCACGTGGCGCATCGCGACCGCGACCGGCGTATCCGCCGTGAAGGGCACCGTGCCCGTCAGCATCTCGTAGAGCACCACGCCGAGCGAGTAGATGTCGGACTGGCCCGTCACCGCCTGGCCGAGCGCCTGCTCCGGGGACACATAGTCGGTGGTCCCCAGCACCCGGCCATCGAGTGTCAGCCCTTCCTCGGTGAGCGTCCGCGCGATCCCGAAGTCCGTGATCTTCGCGTCGCCCTCGCCGCTCAGCAGCACGTTCTGCGGCTTGACGTCGCGATGCACGATGAAGTGCTCGTGCGCCACCCCCAGCGCCCGCGCGATCTCGATCGCGTACGCGATCGCCTCCGTGATCTCCAGCGGCCCCGTGCGCCGCATCAACTCCTTCAGCGTCTCCCCCGCGACGTACTCGAAGACGATGTAGGGCGTGCTGCCCCCGTCCGCGTGCGTCTCCTCGCCCGCGTCGATCACCGTCACGATGTGCGGATGGCTCAGTTGCGCCACCGCGCGCGCCTCCCGGCGAAAGCGCTCGAGCTGGTCGGAGTCCGACGCGATCTCGCGGTGCATCAGCTTGATCGCCACCGGCCGCTCGAGCACCGTGTCGAAGGCGCGATAGACCGTCGACATCCCGCCCCGCCCGATCTGCGCGTCCAGGCGGTAGCGACCGCCCAGCGCCGTGCCGAGAAGCGTGCCGTTCATCGGCTCTATTGTGCGCGGTTAGCAGGCGGCGCGGGAAAACCCACCGCGCTCAGCGGCGAGCAGGGCTCGAGCCGCCTCGTAGAGGAGCAAGGGCCTACCCAAGCCGCAGCGGCTCAGCGCGTCGGCCTCCGCGCGCGCGCCGCGCGCGTGACGAGGATCGCCAACCCAACGCGATAGAGCGCGAACGGTAGCAACCCACGCCGGCGCGGCCGGATCAGCGCGCCGCTCGCCAACGTCGACGCAAACGCCGCCGCCGCCGCCGCCGCGAGCGCCCCGCCCGCGCCGGTGGGCGCCCCGCGCCCGGCCAAGCGCCAGCCCTTGAGCGCAGCCGCACCCACGATCACCGGCAGGCCCACACGCCACGAGAGGGCTTGCGCGTCCTCGCGCGCGAAGCCGCGCGCGCGTGCCACCGCGAGGGTCGCCCCGTTGCGCGACACACCCGGCAGCAACGCCGCGCCCTGCGCGAGACCCAGCGCCAGACCGTCTCCCGGCCCCGCCTGCGCGAGCGCGCGGAGCTGCGGGCGCGCGTCCGCAAGCGCCAACGCAACACCGCCCGCCGTCAGGCCGGCGGCCAGCGCCCGCGGTCCGCTTGGGCGCCACTCCAGCCGGCGCTCCAACAGATAGCCGACAAGCGCCGCCGGCGCCAGTGCGAGCAGCGTCGTCGCCAACGAGCGTCCGCCCGAGCGCGCGAATGAATTTCGCTCGCAACCGTCTCCCGGTCGTCGCGATTCCCGCCTCCCCACGCCGACGATCCTCCGCACGTCCAGCATCAGCGCCGCCGCCGTGCCCGCATGCAGCGCCACCTCCAGCGCATTGCGCAACTCCGCGTCGAGGCTCGCGCTCGGCCAGCCCAAGAGCCACGGGATCAGGACCGTGTGCGCCGAGGACGAGACCGGCAACAACTCCGTCGGGCCCTGCGCCATCCCGAGGAGCAGCGCGTCACGCACGGTAAGCCTCGAGCGCATCGCGCGGGCAGCCGCGCCGCTAGGGCCGCTCGGCCGGCGCCGACTCCGCGCCCGCCTCGACCGCGACCGCGCCGTTGGGCTGCTCGAGTCCCACCGGCTGCTCGCCGCGCCGCCCGCGGCGGCGCACGAGCCAGTAGACGACAGCCGCCAGCGCCGCCGCCACGACCGCGTAATCGACGTACTCGAAGTCCTTGCGCACGCTCGTCCAGTCGCCCCCCAGCGCGTGCCCGGCCAGCGCCAGCGCCAGCACCCACGGGATCGAGCCGATCGTCGTCAGGACCGTGAAGCGCCCCAGCGGCATGCGCGCCACGCCCGCCGGCAGCGACACGAACGCCCGCACCAGCGGCACCATCCGCCCGAACAGCACCGTCGGATCGCCGTAGCGCTGGAACCAGCGGTCCGCGCGCTCGATCTGCGCCGGGCCCATATGCAGCCAGTGTCCATGACGTTCCAACAGCTCCAGCCGCCCCCCGCGGCCGATCCCGTAGGCCACCCACGAACCGACCAGCGTCCCCAGCAACCCCGCCACCACCACGCCCGTAAGCGAAAGATGGTGGTGCGCGCCCGAGCCGCCCGGGTCCGCCACCGCGAAGCCCGCGAACAGCATCACTACCTCCGAGGGGATCGGGATGCACATCGAGCCGATCGCCATCAGCACGAACACCGCCGGCAAGCCCGCGTCGCGCACGAAGTGCCACGTGATCGTGACGACCGATTCCGTAACCGAGGCGAGGATCAGCATCGCCCAAAGATATCGTCCGCGCGATGCGCGTCTGGATCGATCTCACCAACAGCCCCCACGTGCTCGTCATGCGCCCCGTCATCGAGCTGCTGCGCGCGGACGGTCACGAGGTGCGCGTCACCGCGCGCGACTTCGCGCAGACGCTCGAGCTCCTGCGCCGCTTCGAGATCCCCCACACCGCGATCGGACGCCACCGCGGCGAGCGGCTCGCCGCCAAGGCCGGCGGGCTCGCGCAGCGCTCCGCCGCGCTCGTGCGCTGGGCGCGCGCCGAGGCGCGGGGACCCGCGGGCCGCTTCGACATCGCGCTCGGCCATGGCTCCAACGATGTCTCCGTCGCCGCCGCCCTCCTGCGTATCCCGAGCGCCACGATGTTCGACTACGAGTGGGCCACCGTCCAGCACCACGTCAACTGCCGCCTCGCCCGCGCCGTCGTCGTCCCCGACGCGATCCCGCCCGCGCGCCTGCAGCGCTACGGCGCGCGCCGCAAGCTGCACCCCTACCCCGGGCTCAAGGAGGAGTACTACCTCGCCGACTTCGAGCCCGATCCCGCGGTCCTCGCGGAGCTCGGGCTCGACCCCGCGCGGCCGCTCGTCGTCGTACGCACCCCGCCCGAGGTCGCGCTCTACCACCGCTTCGGCAGCGACCTGTTTGCGGCCGTCCTGCAGCGGCTGCGAAGCGCCGCCGACGCCGCCGGCGTGCAGTCGGTGCTGCTGCCGCGGACCTCCGCCCAGCGCGACGCGCTGCGCGCCGTGCCCGGCTTCATCGTGCCCGAGCACGCAATCGACGCCCAGTCGCTGATCGCCTACGCCGACCTCGTCATCTCCGCCGGCGGGACCATGAACCGCGAGGCCGTCGCCCTCGGCACACCCGTCTACACCACCTTCGAGGGACGCCTCGGCGCCGTCGACGAACGCCTGATCGCCGACGGCCGCCTGCGCAAGCTCAGCGATCCCGCCGAGCTCGACCTCGCCAAGCAGCCCGCCGGCACCGCACCCGCGCGCGTCCGCCGCGACTCGCGCCAGATCGTCGAGCTGCTGCTCGCTCAGTAGCTGTGCGCGCGGCGGCGCTCGTAGCGCTCCAGCGCGAGCCGGCAGAGGCGGTCCACGAGCTCCGGGTAGGGGACGCCCGAGGCCTCGATCAGCCGCGCATAGACACTCGTCGGCGTGAAGCCCGGCATCGTGTTCAGCTCGTTCACCAACACCGCGCCGTCCTCCACGAAGAAATCCACGCGCGCGAGACCCTCGCAGCCCGCATAGGCAAAGGCCTCCAGCGCCAGCTCGCGCACCCGCACGCTCGCCGCCGCCGAGATGCGCGCCGGCAGCACCAGCTCCATCCCTCCCGCCGCGTACTTCGCCTCATGGTCGTACCAGTCGCCCGCGAAGACGATCTCCCCCGGCTCCGAGACCAGCGCCGGCGGCGCCGGCGGATGCGCCCCGTTGCTCGCCCCGCCCGCCGCCGGGCGCTCGTGCCGAGGCAGGCCCAGCACCGCGCACTCCACCTCGATCCCGCGCGACATCGCCTCGACGATTACGAGCGGGTCATACGCAAACGCCCGCTCCAGCGCCTCGCCCAGCCCCGCGATGTCGCGCACCTTCGCGATCCCAACCGACGAGCCCAGGTGCGCCGGCTTCACGAACACCGGCAGCCCGAGCTGCGCCAGCTCGCCCGAGACCTCCGCCGGCGCGCGCTCCCAGCGCTCGCGCCGCACGCCGACGTAGTCGACCTGCGGCACCCCCGCCGCGCCCATCAGCTCCTTGAAGAGGACCTTGTCCATGCACAGCGCCGACGCCGCGACGCCCGCGCCGACATACGCCACGTCCAATGTCTCCAGGGCGCCCTGCACCGTGCCGTCCTCGCCGAACGGTCCGTGCAGCACCGGGAAGACCACGTCCACGCCGAGCAGCCCCCCGCCCGGGCACACGCTCAACCGCTCGCCCTCGTAGCGCCACACCCCGTCGCGGCCGATCTCGATCCAGCGCGGCTCGTGCCCCGCCAGCTCAAGCCCGCGGCACACCGCCTGCGCCGAGGACAGCGAGATCTCGTGCTCGGACGAGCGCCCCCCCGCGAGCACCGCGACCGCCAGTCGCGCCGGTGCGTCCGTGCTCATCGCTACGGACCCGCCGGCGGCGCGGACGCCGGGGTCGTGGTCGTACTCGGCGTGGTAGTCGGGGGCGGCGTCGTCGTGGTCGTGCTCGGCGTCGTCTGTTGCCCCAACGCTCCGATCGTGATCGTCACCGTCGCGCCACGCTTGGCCTTACCCCCGCCCGCCGGGCTCTGCGCCAACACGATCCCGACTTCTTCGGGTTTGCTCACCGTGCGCGTCGCCGACTTCGGTTTGAAGCCCGCCAAGCCGAGTTCGCCCGCCGCCTGCGCCTCGCTCTTGCCCACCACCCGCGGAACTTCGAGTTCCTTCGGCGCCTGCCCGACGACCAGATTCACGCTCTGGCCCCGCGCGAGCGAGCCGCCCGCCGGCGGCGACTGCGAGAGCACCGTGCCCGCTTCCGCGCTCGCCGCTTCCTGCTTGGTCACCGTTCCCGGTTCCAATCCCACCGCCCGCAGCGACGCCTTCGCTTCAGCTTCGCTCTGGCCCGTCACTTCCGGCACGCGGACCGCCGCCGGCCCACTGGAGACGAACACCGTGACGGGGCTCCCCAACTGCGCCTCCGTGTGCGCCGAGGGTTCCGTGGAGATCGCCTTGCCCGCCGGCACCGTCGCGCTCGCCTGGCTTTCGGTACTCGGCTTGAAGCCCGCCTTGGTCAGCCGCGCCATCGCCTGCGCCCCCGTCAGACCCTTCACGCTCGGCAGCGCCGCGCTCCCCGGCCCGCTGGAGACGAGCAGCGTCACACGCGACCCCCGGTCCACGAGGCTTCCGTGCGGTGGGGTCTCGCCAAACACCACCCCCGCCGGCGTCACCGTGCTCGCCGTCGGCGAGGGCACCGCCGTCAGCCCCACCGCCGCCAGCCGCGAACTCGCCACCGCCTGGCTCTGGCCGGTCACATTCGGCACCGTCACCTCGTGCTTTGACGGCAACAGCAGCAACAGCGCCGCCGCCGCGGCCAGCGCGAGCAACAGGGCGCCCGCAGCCCACCACCACCAGCGCCGCCTACGCGCGACCGCGGCCCCATCCGCCTCCCGCACGGGCTCGCTCACGGGCGCCATCAGCAGCGCCGTCGCCGGCACCGGACCGTTACCCGCACCCACACCATGCCGTGCCCCACCCGCGAGCAGGTGGCGCACGTACTCCAATGCCGCGAGGAACTCCCCCGCGTCCGCGAAGCGCTCCGCGGGGTCCTTCGCCAGCGCCCGCAGCACGACCGCGTCGAGCTCCGGCGGCACCGCCGCGTTCAGCGCGCTCGGGGGGGGCGGCGTCGCCGAGACCTGCTTGAGCGCAATCGTCACCGCGGTCTCCCCATCGAAGGGAACCGCGCCCGTGAGCAGCTCGTAGAGCACGATGCCCACCGCGTAGAGATCCGACGCCGCGCTCACCGCCTGGCCCTGCGCCTGCTCCGGCGAGAGATATTGCGCGGTGCCCATGATCGAGCCCGTCAAGGTCATGTCCGAAGCGCCGGCCCGCGCGATTCCGAAGTCCGTGACCTTCGCCCGGCCCTCCGCGTCGAGGATCACGTTGTGCGGCTTGAGGTCGCGGTGGATCACGCCCCGCCCGTGCGCGAAGCGCGCCGCCTGCAGGATCTGCGCGACGATGTCGATCGCCGCCACCGGGTCCAGCGGGCTCTGCTCGCGCACCACCGTCTTCACCGAGAGGCCCGGCAGGTACTCCATCGCGATGTAGTACGTCCCGTCCCACTCGCCGCGGTCGAAGATCGCGACCACGTTCGGATGCGACAGGCTCGCCGCGCTCGACGCCTCGCGGCGGAAGCGCTCGACGAACTCCTGGTCTTCGGCAAAGCGGTGGTGCAGCAGCTTCACCGCCACCTGGCGCCCCAGCAGCTGGTCGCGCGCGAGGTACACGTCGGCCATGCCCCCCGTGCCGATCCGCGAGAGCACCTCATAGCGACCGTCGATGACCGTGCCCGCGTCAATCATGCAACAGCACCTCCATCACCTGCTTGGCGACCGGCGCCGCGTACGCCGCGCCATAGCCCGGCACACCCTTCAGCGTCACCGCGATCGCCACCGTCGGGTTCGCCGCGGGGGCAAACGCGATGAACCACACGTTGTTGAGCGCCGTACCGACCTCCGTTTCGGCGGTCCCCGTCTTGCCCGCGACCTGCACCCCCGGGATCTGCGCCGGCGTGCCCGTGCCTTCGTTGACCACCGCTTCCATCATCGTCGTGATCGCGGCCGCCGTCGCGGGCTTCATCACCACCGACTGCACTCGCGGCGCGATCGTTTCGATCGTCTGCCCTTCGGGATTCACGATCCGGTTCGTCAGATGCGGCGCCATCAGCCTGCCGTGGTCGGCCACCGTCGCGGCCACCTCCGCCATCTGCAGCGGCGTCACCCGCAGTTTGTCCTGACCGATGCCCATCCTGCCCACATCGATCTGCGGGCTCGTCGGCGCCAACAGGCGGCCCCGTTCATCGTACGGCCCACTCGGGGTCATCTCACCCGCGGGGTAATCGAGCTGAGGGAGCGCATTGAAGCCAAAGCGGCCCATGTAGCGCGCGAGGGTCTGCTTGCCAACTCGTTCAGCGACCTGCGCCCAAACCGTGTTCACCGATTTCGCGAGCGCCGCCGTGAGCGTCAACTGGCCGAAGCTTTCGTGCTGATCGTTGTGCAGAGGAACGCCCGAGACCGCGATCCCGTCGCGGCCGCTCAACGTCGAGGAAGGCGTGAACGCGCCCGTTTCGAACGCCGCCGTCGCCGTCACGATCTTGAACGTCGAGCCCGGCGCGTAGCCGTACTCGGTCGCGCGGTTGACGAGCGGCGAGCCGCCGGCCCGCGTGACCTTTGCAGCGGTCGCCGGCGAGCGCATCGCGTTGGGGTCGAAGCTCGGCGCGGACACCATCACCCGCACCGCGCCCGTGCGCGGGTCGAGCGCGACCACCGCGCCTTCGTGGCCCCCCAGCGCCGCGATCGCCGTTCGCTGCGCCCGCGGGTCGAGCGTCGTCACCACTTCGTCGCCGCGGTCACTCGCCCCTTGCAGCTGGTCGAGGATCGCCTGCAGCCCGCTCGGGGCCAATCCCTCCAACGGCGCGTTGCGGTAGCGCTCCAGACCCGTTTTGCTGAGATCTTGATAGGAGTAGCCGATCGCGTTCGCGAACTCCTCGCCGCTCGGATAGCGCCGTTCGAAGGTCCCTTCCGAGCCCGGCACGCTATGCGCCAGCACGCTCCCGTCAGCCGCCAGGATGCGCCCCCGGTCCACCCGCACCTGCCGTTCTTCGGTGCGCCTGTTGAGAGAATTGGCGCGCAGCGCCGACGCCTGGAAGATCGTCCAGCGCGAAGTGAAGCCGACGAGCAGCGCAAACAGCACCACCACCAGCCCGTACAGTCGCAGGATCGGTCGGTTCATCGCCCGCGCGGCCTCCGCACGCGGGTCGCAGTCCTCTGGATTCTCTCCCCGATCATTCGCTCAGCTGTTCCAGTTCGATGCTGCGCATCAGCGAGCCCGCCTTCGCTTCCGTTTCCAGCGTGTGATTCGACAGCGTCGCGCGGTGCCGCGCGCTGAGCGACGACGCGCTCACGCCGGAGACGTAGTAGCTGCTGTACAGCTTGATGCCCCCCGGCAGCTCGTAGGGAAACCCCTGGAACATCGTCACCAGGCCGCGGTCGTTGGTGGCGATGAAGTACACCGACTGCGAGGCGATATACGCGCCCGCCAGCAGCACGCCCAGCACCGTGAGCAGCCCCAGCAGCGACGCCCAGCGCCGCATCCGACGGCGCCTGCGCTGCGGCGCCTGCGGAGCGCCACGGCGCGGACGCCGCGGGACGACCGCCGGTGGGCGCTGCGCCAGCGCAAGCGCCGCTCCCTCCAACTCCGCGCGTACCCCCACGCCCTCGGCACGCCCGCGCTCGCCGCCGAGCGGCACGCCCGTCAGCGTCGCGTGTCGATCTTCCTCGGGCGCAGCCGCCGCCGCGCCCAGCTCAACCCGCTCCACGCGCAGCAGGATCACCGTGATGTTGTCCCGCCCGCCCGCGCGATTGGCCTCCGCGATCAACGCCTCGCCCGCCTCACGCAGGCGGCGATGCGCGAGCAGGATCTCCGCCAGCCGCGCCTCCGGGACCATCGACGTCAGGCCATCGCTGCACAGCAGGTAGACGTCGCCCGCACGCGCCCGGAACGAGCGCGTGTCGACCTCCACCGTCTCCTCCGGCCCCAGCGCCCGCGTGATGATCGAGCGCTGCGGGTGCTCCTCCGCTTCCTCCGGCGTCAGGCGCCCTTCGCGGATCAGCTCGTCCACCAGCGAATGGTCGTCCGTGAGGCGCAGCAACTCGCCCTCACGCAAGCAGTACGCGCGGCTGTCGCCGACATGCGCGATCGCGACCTCCTCCGCGCCTACGTACACCGCCGTCAGCGTCGTGCCCATGCCCGCCTGCTCCGCGTTGCGCTGCGAGAGCTCGTGGATCCGCGCGTTCGCCGCCAGCGCGTTCTCCGCCAAGCGCTCCTCCGGGCTCGCCGCGTCGCCCAAGCCACCGCGGAAGGACTCCACCGCGATCCGCGACGCGACCTCGCCCGCCTGCGCCCCGCCCATGCCATCCGCGACCACGAACAGCGGCGAGCGCGCCAGCAGCGAGTCCTCGTTCGCGCGCCGCTGCAGGCCCGTATCGGTGCCCGTGTAATGCTCCGCCACGCGCAGCATCAGCCGTCCACCTCGAACACGAACTCGCTGTCGCCGATCCGCACATGATCGCCCGGGTGCAGCGGACGCGGCGTATCCAGCAGCTCCTCGTTGAGGTAGGTCCCGTTCGTCGAGCCCAGGTCCTCGAGCACCAGCGAGCCCGCCTGCGCGTAGATGCGCGCATGGCTCGACGACGCAAACGGATCCTCCAGGCGGATCTCCGCGCGGTCCCCCCGCCCCAGCACCAACGTCCCGTCCAAGTCGTAGATCATCCCCGGCTCGTGCCCCGGCGCGCGCTCCACCACCAGCCGCGGCGCGCGTCCCGTCAAGTCGACGCGGCCCACCGTCGAGGCCGAATGCAGGCCCGTCGCATCCGGCGCCGCGCTCCCATCGCCCGGAGCCGCCGCGTGCCACTGCGACCCGCCCCGCCCGCGCAGGTCCCGCAGCGCACTGCGCGAGACCCACAACAGGAACAAATACAGCACGGCCAGAAAGCCGAACTTGAGCGCGACCGATACGGGCTGCAGAGCGTTCATCGCAGTTCGAAGACGATCTTCGTCGAGCCGAGCTCGATGCGGTCGCCCCGCTGCAGCGCGCCCGCGTCGCGCAACTCCTCGCCATTGAGCCGCACCCCGTTCGTCGAGCCCAGATCTTCGATCGTCCAGCCCTCCCCCGTCGGCAGCAGCTGCGCATGCCGCCGCGAGACGCCCGCGTCCTCCAGCACCACATCGCAATCGCGGCTGCGCCCGATCACCGCACCCCGCGGCGCGAGGAGCAGCCGCCGGCCGTCCACCAGAAGCAGCGCCCGCGGCGGCGGCCTGCGCTCCGCGCCCGCCCGCTCCGCCAGCGGCTCGCCCAGCCGTCGCGACGTGCTGTAGATCATCGTCTGCCCATGCTCGTCGCGCTCCTCGCCGAGCGCCCGCCGCGGCGCCGCCCACTCATCCACCGCCGCGCCCTCCTGCGCGTGGCCCTCGCGCTCGTCGAGCCGCACCAGCCGCGCCTGGATGCCGAACTCCCCCAACGAGAGCTCCTCGTCGGTGTGGAACGCGATCGCCGGATGCGAGAGCAGCGTCAGCTGCTCCGCCCGCGCGTGCTCCAACAGGTACGCGCAGAGCTCATCGATCAGATCCTCCTCCACACCCTCGTAGCGCGCGCGGTCCTCCGGCGAGAGCCACACCGCGTACTCGTTGGGCGCATACACGCGCGAAACCGACGTCGTGCGGTGCTCGTCCATCTCGCGCGCCAGCTTGCGCGCGAGCTCCATCGGGCGCACCTCCGAGCGGAAGACGCGCCCGAACGCGCCCTCGACCAGCGAGGCGAGCGTGGTCTCGAGAGTTCTCAGGGGATTCATCGGCAGAGGGCCCGCGCACCATCGCGCCGCACCCTGGAGCCATGCTAAGTGATCGGGTTATCCCACCCGCCCGTCCACACGCGTGAGTACCGCCTCGCCGGCGCCCGCATCCTCCCAACCGTCCGCGCGCCCCCGCAGCGCGCACGCCCCCACCGCGAGCAGCGCGCCGCACGCCGCACCCAGCACGACCCCCCGCGGCGCCGCCGCGTGCGTGCCCGCGGCGGTGAGACGAGCCGCCAGGCCGACCGCCAACGGTGTGCCCGCCGCCAGCGCCACCGCCCAGACCGTCGCCGCGAGCGCGTCGCGCAACGCGCTGCGCCCGCGCACCAGCAACGGCAGCACCGCCGCCGCCAGCGCCCACGCCAGCGCACCGAACAGCAGGCCCAACGTGAGCAGCGGCGCCAGCGCATGCACCGCCGCACCCATCAACGACCCCTCCCACGCCAGCGCCGGCGTCCCGCCTCCCGTCCCCGCGGGCGCTCCCAGCCATAGGCGGCGGCTCGCGGTGTCCAGCAGCGGCTCCGCCAGCCGCAGCCACCAGTAGCCCAGCGCGCCCAGCAGCGCGCGCGTGCGCCACGCCGCCGCCTGGCCCGCCACCGCCGGGAACGCGCCCGCGAGACCGATCGCGCCGAGCAGCGGCGCGATCCCCGCCACCAGCCACCGCGGCCCCGGACGGCGCACCAGCACCACCACCGGCAGCGCCGCGCACAGCGCCAGCAGCGCCACCCCCGCGCGCTGCGCCGCAAGCTGCCACGCCGCCAGCGCCAGCGCGCCCACCAGCCACAGCAAGCGCTCCAGCGTCAGCCAACCCGCGTCGTCGCTCGCCGGGCGCGGCGCAGTGGGTGCGCGCACCGACGTTCGCTCCGTCGCATGCCGGCCGTCGCGGGCGCGGGCGCCGGTGAGCGCTTGCGCGCAGGCAGCGCGTAGATCGTCCAGCTGTTCGCGCTCCCGCGGGTCGCTCGCAAGCGCGACATCGACCGCGCGCGTCAGCGACCGCGGCAGGTCGCGGCGGTAGCGCTCCAGCGCCGGCAGCTCGCTGCCGATCCGCCGCGCAGTCGCCGCCGGCGTCGGCCCGCGCACCGGGTTGACGCCGCTGAACGCCTCGTAGAGCACCAGCGCAAGCGAGTAGAGATCGGCCTCCACGCCCGCCTCCAAGCCCTCGCACTGCTCCGGTGCCATGTACGCGAGCGTGCCGAGCACATCGCCGGTCCGCGTCAGCGCGTCCTCGCCCGCCAGGCGCGCCCCACCGAAGTCCGTCAGCTTCGCGACCGCCGCGCCGCCCGCCACCGGTGACTCCACCGCGCGATCGGGCAGCAGGATGTTGTGCGGCTTGACGTCCCGATGGATCACGCCGCGCGCGTGCGCGTGCGCGAGCGCATCACAGAGCACCACCCCAACCTCCAGCAACTCCTCGTCGCTCAGCGCGTCGTCCGCGATCGCCTGCGCCAAGGTCTGCCCGTGCACGAGCTCCGAAATCAGGAAGAAATCCTGCTCCTCCGCGCACGCCTCGTACAGCGCCACGATCGCCGGGTGCGCCAGGCGCGCGCACGCCAACGCCTCGCGCGTCGCGCGCTCGCGATCCTCCCCCGTGGGCAGCGAGATCCGCTTGACCGCGACCTCGCGATGCAGCAGTTCGTCGTGCGCGCTCCACACCACCCCAAAGCCCCCCGATCCCAGCCGCTCGCGCAGGCGATAGCGTCCGAGCGCAAGCGCCCGGTCCGCCCGCGCCGGCGCCACTAGGGTGTTGCGGTGATCCACCGAGCTATCCGTTCGCCGCGAGCGCTCCTGCCCCCTGCCGCCGACGGGCAGGAAAAGGCGCGATGACCGAGAAGTTGCAAGGGCACAAGCGCGCAAGTGAGGAAGGAGCACGGCGTGTCGTTCTTCGACGATGACGAGGGAGCAGCACCGCGGCCCGCCGCGGCCACCGCGCGCACGCGTGCACAGCCCCGCCCCCGCCGCCCCCAGCGCAGCGGCCCCGAGCACGACCACCACGCAACGCTGGTACGCCGCCGTATCGCCGCCGGCGTCGGCGTCCTGCTCGTCATCGTGATCGCGCTCGCCATCAACGGCTGCTTGAAAAGCGGGCGCGAAGCCGCGCTCAAGGAATACAACAGCGCCGCCAGCCAGCTCGTCCAGGAATCCGACCAGCAGGTCTCGCGACCACTCTTCGAAACCCTCGCCGGCGCCTCCGGGAAATCCCCCCTCGACGTCGAGGAGGAGGTCAACCAACTGCGCCTGCTCGCCCAGACACAGGCACAGCACGCGCAGGACATGAGCGTGCCCAGCGAAATGCAGAGCGCCCAGCGCAATCTGCTGCTCGCCCTCGACCTGCGCTCGGAAGCACTCGCCAAGATCGCAAACCTCGTGCGCACAGCCCTCGGCGGCCAAGGCAAACAGGCCAGCGCCTACATCGCCGGCGCCATGGAGATGTTCCTCACCTCCGACGTGATCTGGTCCCAGCGCGTCGCGCCGCTGATCCAGCAGGCCCTCGCCGACGACGCCATCCACGGGCAGAGCACCGCCGGCACCCAGTTCCTGCCGAACCTCGGCTGGCTAGAAGCCAGCACGGTGCTCGCGCGCCTCACCGGCCTCTCCAGCGGCTCCGCGTCGGGCAGTCAAGTGACGCCGGGCACGCACGGCTCCGCACTGCTCGGCGTGAGCGTCGGCGCGACCCCGCTCGAACCCTCGCCCGCGATCAACCACGTCAGCGCCAGCGCCAACCCCACGTTCACCGTGAAGGTCGAAGACTCCGGCAGCAACCCTCAGACCAATGTCAAGGTCGAAGTCACCGTCACCGCCTCCGGCAAGCAATACAAGGCCTCGCACGTGATCGACAAGACCGAACCCGGCGCGACCGCGAGCGTCGACATCCCCGTCGAAGGCGTACCCCAGGAAACCGCCGCCAGCATCGCCGTCTACGTCCAGCCCGTCCCCGGCGAGACGAACGTCGAAAACAACAAGGGCACCTACCTCGCCGTCTTCGCCAAGTAGCGCGATAGCTTGTTCGCAGTGCTCGCCACATCGCTGACCGACACCCAAGGGCTGATCGCGCTCGCCGCCGGCGCCGTCGCGCTCGTGGCGCTGCTCGGCTGCCTCGCGCTGTGGATCGCCGTGCGCCGCCTGCGCGCACGCCAGCGCGTCGTGCTGGGCTCCGAAGAGCGCGACGTCGTCGCGCACGCCGTCGCGCTGCAGGAGTCCTTCGTGGACCTCCGCGACTACGTCAGCGAGGTCGCCGAGCGCCTCGACGCCCGGCTCGCACAGGCCGAGCTCGCGCTGCGCGGCACGATCGCGCACCGCTCGCTCGTGCGCTACGACGCTTACAACGAGCTCTCCGGCCAGCAGTCGATGTCGATCGCGCTGCTCGATCGGACGCGCTCGGGCATCGTCCTCTCCTGCATCCACCACCGCGATCAAGCGCGCGTCTACGCCAAGCAGGTGCGCGACGGCCGCAGCGAGCTCGAGCTCTCCCCCGAGGAGGCGCAGGCGGTACAGCTCGCGCTGTCCGCTCCCGCGCAGTCCGAGCGCGCCACAAGCCCGTCGGACTGAGCGATGCCGAAGGTCGGCTATCTCGGGCCCGCCGGCACCTTCAGCGAGGAGGCGCTGTACGCAAGCGCCGCGCCAGGCTCATTCGAGCCCGTCGCGCTCGCGACGATCTACGAGACGGTGCTCGCCGTGCGCCACGGCGACGTGCGCTGGGCGCTCGTGCCGATCGAGAACTCGCTCGACGGCTCGGTCACCGTCACGCTCGACCTACTCGCCGATGAGCACGGCGACCTCGAGATCGTGGGGGAGACACCGCTGGCCGTAAGGCACTCCCTGATCGCCGCCCACGAGATCGAGCTCGCCGCGATCGACACCGTGATCACCCACCCCCAGGTGCCCGGCCAGTGCACACGCTTCCTCCGTAGCGAGCTCGCGCACGCCCGCATCCAGGCCGCCAGCTCGACCGCCGAGGCCGTCCGGCTCGTGGCCACCGCGCGCGTTCCCGGCCACGCCGCGCTCGGGACCCGCCTCGCCGCGCAGATCTACGGCGCCACCGTCCTGCGCGAGGGGGTGCAGGATCGCGACGACAACGTCACGCGCTTCGTCTGGCTGGCCCGCGCCGAGCACGACCTCGCCGCCGCAACCGCACCCCGACCCCGCCCGCCGCTGCGCACCGCGAGCGCGAGCGCCAGGTGGAAGACATCGCTCGTCTTCTGGGGACCCGGGGCCGACAGCCCCGGCTGGCTGGTGCGCTGTCTCGACGAGTTCGCCCAGCGCTCCATCAACTTGACGAAGATCGAGTCGCGCCCGCGACGCGGCGCGCTGGGGCACTACAGGTTCTTCGTCGATCTCCAGGGCGCGCTCGCCGAGCCCGCGGTCACGGAGGCGTTGCAGCGGCTGCGCGCGCTCTGCGAGCAGGCCCGCGTGCTCGGCTCCTACCCCGCCGCGCGGTGACCTCTTGCCCCCTCCTCGGTGACGCGTTTTGCGCCATTTCACCGCTACACTGCGGCCCACGGAGATGGATACCACCGTTCCACCAGCTTCAGGACGGTCCGTGTCGCCAACCGAGCACCGGCGGCGCGGGCCTGATAGTGGCCGGGTGCTAGTACTGAACGCGACCTTCGAGCCGATCAACGTCTGCACCGTTCGGCGCGCGGTGGTGCTGCTGCTCAAGGAGAAGGCCGAGCTGCTCGAGCGGGGTCGCTGGGAGCTGCACTCCGAGAGCACCACGTTCGCGCGCCCCACCGTGATCCGCCTCGTCACCTACGTGCGCGTGCCGCGCGACGTCCACCAGCGCAAGATCACGCGCCGCGCCGTGTTCGCCCGCGACGGCTGGACCTGTCAGTACTGCGGCTCGCGCTCGAACCTGACCGTCGACCACGTGATCCCGCGCTCAAAGGGGGGGCCCTCGAGCTGGGACAACATCGTCGCGTCCTGCGCCCCCTGCAACCGGCGCAAGGGCGACCGTCTCCCGCGTCAGGCCGGGATGCACCCGCGTCGCGTGCCGCGAGTGCCGCGGGCGGAGGTCTTCATCCACGTCGCCAGTCCCACGATCCCCGCCGCCTGGCGCCAGTACCTGCCGCAGGCGGCCTGAAGGCGCGAAGGGCCGCCCGGCGCGGTGACCCGGCGGGCAGGATCGATGCGCACCAAACGCGCGAGGGGCGCCGCATCCCCGCGACGCCCCTCACCGTGCTGCTTGGTTGACTGGAAAAGCCGAGACTGCCTGCGCTGCCGGAGGGACCAGGCCCGGCGGCCGTCTCGGGGTGTCCCGGGTTGGATTCCGCTAAGCGGTCCAGCCTTCGTGTACCCCGCGCGGGTATCTGCCCCCGCTACACGGGGTCCGACCTAGCGGCCGGTCACCTCCAGGGTCCCGCAAGAACTGTCACTCAACGTTAGGACCACCTCCTTTCTCTGGTCTCGCCAGAGTAGCGGACGGAGGCGACGTTCGGCAAGGGATGTTTCGCGGCGCGCGCTACTCGGCTGGGGCTACCCGGGCCGGAGCTACTCGGCCGCGAGCCCATCGCCGGCGGCACCGTCGGGAGCGCTGCCGTTTGACGAGCCCTCCGCAGCCGCGCCACTCGCCCCATCGGCAGGGCCGCTCGAGGCGTCGAGGGGGCCACTCGTCCCCTCGGGCGCCTCCGGCGCATCGTCGGCGCCCTCGACGATCAGCGCCACCGCGCTGACGACATCCTCGTCCTTCAGGTTCATCAGACGTACGCCCTGCGACGCGCGGCCGTAGCGGTTGATGCCCTTGACCGAGGTGCGCTGCACCATGCCGCCGCTGGAGATGAACACGAGCTCCTCGTGCTCGCGTACCACGAGCGCGCCCGCGAGGCCGCCCTTGCGGTCGGTCAGCGTGATCGTCTTGACGCCCATCGCGCCGCGCTTGGTCTTGCGGTACTCGGAGACCGTCGTGCGCTTGCCGTAGCCGTTCTCGGTGACGACGAGCAGGTCCTGGTCGTCGCGCGCGACGTCCATCGCGAGCACCGAGTTGACGTTTTGCTTGTCCCCCTTCACGGGGGACGAGACGTTCATGCCGCGCACGCCCGCAGTGTCGCGGCCCATCGCGCGCACGTCGGACTCGTGGAAGCGCACCGCGTTGCCGTCACGCGAGACCACGAGGATGTCGTCGTCCCCGCTCGTGCGCCGCACCGCCACGAGCTCGTCGTCGTCGTTGATCTTGATCGCGATGATCCCGTCAGCCTTGATCGGCGTGTTGTAGGCGAGGAACTCGGTCTTCTTGACCATCCCCTTGCGCGTCGCGAAGATCAGGTACTTGCCCTCGGAGAAGTCGCGCGTGGAGAGCACCGACTGCACGCGCTCGCCTTCGCGCAGCGGCAGGATGTTGACGAGCGCGCGACCCTTCGCGGTGCGCTGGGCCTCCGGCAGCTCGTAGACCTTGGTGCGGTAGATCTTGCCGCGGTTGGTGATGAACAGCAGGTAGTCGTGCGTCGAGCAGATGAACAGGTGCTCGATGAAGTCGCCGTCCTTCATGTCCATTCCGGTGATCCCGCGCCCGCCGCGGTGCTGCTGGCGGTAGGTCGCAAGCGGCAGCGACTTGATGTAGCCGGTGTGCGTGATCGTGATCACCATCTGCTGGTCGGCGATCAGGTCCTCGATGTCGATCTCGTCCTCGGAGTGCGTGATCGCGGTGCGCCGCTCGTCGCCGAAGCGCTCGGAGATCTCCAGCAGCTCCTCCTTGATCACCGCCAGCACACGGCCCTCGTCACCGAGGATCGCGCGTAGCTCGGCGATGCGCTCCGTGACGTCGGCGTGCTCCTGTTTGATCCCGTCGGCCTCCAGCGCCGTCAGCTGCGATAGGCGCAGGTCGAGGATCGCCGTCGCCTGGATGTGGCTGAGCTCGAAGCGCTCCACCAACTGCTCGCGCGCGGAGTCGCGGTCGCGCGAGGCGCGGATCAGTTCGATGATCGCATCGAGGTGCTCCAGTGCGATCAACAGGCCTTCGAGGATGTGCGCGCGCGCCTCCTTCTCGGACAGCTCGTGCTTGGTGCGACGCACGATCACCTCGCGCTGGTGGGCCACATAGTTGTGGATCACCGCGCGCAGGTTCAGCGTGCGCGGCACGTTGTCCACGAGCGCCACCATGTTCACGCCGAAGGTGCTCTGCATCGGCGTGTGCTTGTAGAGCTTGTTGAGCGCGACCTTCGGGATCGCGTCGCGCTTGAGCTCGATCACGAGGCGCATCCCGCGCTTGTCGGTCTCGTCGCGGATGTCGGAGACCTCAGTGATCTTCTTGTCGTGCACGAGGTCGACGATCTTTTGCACAAGCCCGTTGTCGCCGAGCTTCTTGACCATGAACGGCAGTTCGGTGACGACGATCGCCTCCTTGCCCTGCTTGAGCGGCTCGATGTGCGCACGCGCCTGCACGCGCACCCGCCCACGGCCGGTCTCGTAGGCGTCACGGATGCCCTGGCGACCGAGGATGATCCCGCCGGTGGGGAAGTCCGGGCCCTTGATGTGCTCCATCAGGCCATCGAGCTCGATGTCCGGATCGTCGATGTAGGCAACCGTCGCGTCGATCACCTCACGCAGGTTGTGCGGGGGGATGTTGGTCGCCATCCCGACCGCGATGCCGGAGGAGCCGTTGACCAGCAGGTTGGGGAAACGCGCTGGCAGGACGAGCGGTTCACGTCGAGACCCGTCGTAGTTCGGCGTGAAGTCGACCGTGTCCATGTCGAGATCGCGCAGCATCTCGGTCGCGATGCGGGCGAGGCGGGCCTCGGTGTTGTGGCTGACAAAGCCGTTCGTGAGGAACGAGTGATCGTTGGTATCGACCCGCAGGGAGTAGACAGGCTGGACGCCGGCCTCCTCAACGGAGGCGACTTCGGCGTAGTAGTAGTCGCCGGTCACCAGCGGCGCGATGACGTCCCGCACCTCCTGCGACGAGATGCGCTCGAGGATCGCGGTGGAGCTGCCCTCCCACCGCTCGATTCGATCGACGTTGTGGCGTTTGAGCCAGTCGCGCTCTGCGAAAGTGGCGCCCCCGTCGGAGCGGATGTAGTTCGCCAGGTGCGGCACGTGATCACTGCTCAGCGCGCAACTGCGAAGGGGTATCCGCGCCAGTGACTGCTCGAGCTTGGGCTGCTTGGCACCGAAGAACCCCACGCGCTCGGCAAACAGTCGCGCATCGCGGCGGTTCGTGATCACAACCTTGATCTCGCCCCGAGCCGACCGGCTGAGTCGCGCGACGACGCCGAACTCCAACAACAGCTGCTGTACGTCGTGCGCTAGCGAAGAGCTGCGAGTCGAGTAGGAGACTTCAATGGTGTTTCGGGGAAGTAGTGAGCAGGACCCATCTCCCTCGAACAGCGCCTGCAGGAAAACCCGCTTGAACTCCGGTCTGGCGACCCACACGAACTCTGGTACACGCCTGTGCTCGCTGGTAAGGCCCTCCATCTCCGCAAGCGGGCTGCTGCCAAGCGCGGCGAGGTTCTGCACGTCCAGCTCGTGGCAGATGCTGCCCGACCTGATCGTTCGCGAGTAGACGTAGCGTGGTCCGCCAACGATCGTGTCGTAGGCGTCGATCACGGCGGCGAAGAAGCTCTCATCGACGTTATTGAAGCCAGCGCGCTTGTCGCTAAACCAGCCCTCCGACACGAACGCTCCCGCAAGCGTGGCGAGCAGCCGATCGCGATAACTCAGGGTCGATTGGACCACGTTCTTCGATGCCCGATGCAGCAGGACACGCTCACCCGGGGCTATCTCCTCCAAAAGCTTCCACATCAGAAGAGGCACTCCGGCCATGTCAATGAGGCAGAGCACAGGGTGGTTGGGGGTGCCGGCGAGCGTGTAGCCCTCGGCGGTTGTGAGCCGCAGCGTCGGGTGTTCGCCGGAGTGGAACAGCACCGACGCATGGGCGGGCCGGCCGAGGCGATCGAGCACTTCGATGTCCACTGGAGTATCGGAGTTCGGAAGCGCGCCTCGCACGAGGGCGTCGATCCGCACGGTGCCCGTGGTTGTACGAACTCGCGTCTCTCCCGTGACGCAGTACCTCATCGCGGCAGCCGGATCGTCATCGATAGAGCCAAAGTTCCCCTGCCCGTCGACGAGCTCGTTGCGCATCGAGAACTCCTGCGCCATACGCACGAGCGTGTCGTAGATCGCGGAGTCGCCGTGGGGGTGATAGTTGCCCATCACCTCGCCCACGATCTTGGCGCACTTGGAGTAGGAGCGGGTCGGACCGAGGCCCAGCTCGTTCATCGCGTACAGCACGCGCCTGTGCACGGGCTTGAGGCCGTCGCGCACGTCGGGCAGCGCGCGCCCAACGATCACCGACATCGCGTAGTCGAGATACGCGGTGCGCATCTCCTCCTCGAGCGCGCGCGGCTCGATGTTGCCGCCACCGATCACGTCAGCACTAGCCATCGACTACCTCCTACACGTCCAGGTTTACGACGGCGCGGGCGTTGTCCTCGATGAACGCCCGGCGCGGCTCGACCTGATCCCCCATCAACATCGAGAAGATGCGGTCGGCGCCGGCCGCGTCCTCGAGCGTCACCTGCGCGAGCGTGCGCGTGGCGGGGGCCATCGTCGTTTCGCCGAGCTGGTCGGCGTTCATCTCGCCGAGACCCTTGAAGCGCTGCAGTTTGATGCCCTTTTCGGCGACCGTCATCACGCCCGCGCGCAGCGCCTCGAAGGAGGCGGCGAGCTCGGTGTTCTCGCCGAGACGCACCTCGAAGGGGGGGGTCCCGGCCAACTCGAGGAGCTGTCCGTGCACCGCCGCCAGTTGGCGGTACTCCTGGGAGTCGAACAGCGTGCGCGCGATGCGGTGCGTGCGCGCGAAGCCGGTGCGCGTCTCGATCGCCCTGACGCGCAGCTCCAGCGGATCCTCCTCGAGGAGCAGCTCGACTGAATGCGTATCGCCGTCGAGGCCCGCGCGGGAGAGCACCGCGATCGCGTCCTCGGGAGTCCGCGCCTGTTCGTCCAGCAACGAGGACTCCTCGAGGAACTCGACGACGTCGTGGCCGTGTGCGGCGCGCAGCGCCGAGGACCAGCCCTCGTACTGCTTCAGACGCCGCGTGAAACTCTGCCAACGGGTCTCGGTCAGCTTGAACTGCTTGCCGTGGCGGTCGAAGACCTGCAGCTTCTCCCACTTGTCGGTTAGGAGGATGTCTTCGAGCTCGGAGTCCTTCTCGATGTAGCGCTCGCGCGAGCCCTGCTTGAGCTTGTAGAGCGGCGGCTTGGCGATGTAGACGTAACCGGCCTCGATCAGCTCCTGCATCTCGCGGAACAGCAGCGTCAGCACGAGCGTGCGGATGTGGGCGCCGTCGACGTCGGCGTCGGTCATGATGATCAGCTTGTGGTAGCGCGCGTTCTCGAGGTTGAACTCGTCGCGCACGCCGGTGCCGATGGCGGTGATCAGCGCCTGGATCTCGGTGTTCTGCAACACCTTGTCGATGCGGCTCTTCTCGACGTTGAGGATCTTGCCGCGCAGCGGCAGTACCGCCTGGGTATTGCGGTCGCGGCCCTGCTTGGCCGAGCCGCCAGCGGAGTCACCCTCGACGACGAACAGCTCGGCGAGCGAGGGATCCTTCACCGAGCAGTCCGCGAGCTTGCCCGGGAGCGTCGAGTTCTCCAGCGCCGACTTGCGTCGGGTCAGGTCGCGTGCCTTGCGCGCCGCCTCGCGGGCGCGCTGCGCCTGCACAGACTTCATGATCACCGCGCGCGCCTCGCTCGGGTTCTCCTCGAGGAACTCGGCGAGGCCGCTGTTGACGACCGACTCCACGAAGCCGGCCATGCCGGGGTTACCGAGCTTGGTCTTGGTCTGACCCTCGAACTGCGGGTCGCGCAGCTTGACCGAGATCACCGCAGTCAAGCCCTCGCGCACGTCCTCGCCGGTGAGGTTGTCCTCTTTCTCCTTGAGCAGGCCGTGATCGCGCGCGTACTTGTTGAGCGTGCGCGTCAGCGCCGAGCGAAACCCCGACAGATGACTGCCGCCCTCGCGGGTGCTGATGTTGTTGGCGAACGAGTGGATCGACTCCTGGTAGGAGGAGTTCCACTGCATCGCTACCTCCGCCGCGCCTTCCTCGCTCTCGCCCGCGAAGAACACGACCTTGCGGTGGACGGTGTCCTTGTTCTCGTTGAGGTAGGTAACGAAATCCTCGATCCCGCCCTCGTATTGGAATTCGGCGGCGTGTCCCTCGCCACGCTCGTCCACGATCGATATCTTCAGGCCGCGGGTCAGAAAGGCCGTCTCGCGCAGACGCTCTTCGAGGGTGTGGAAGTCGAAGTCGAGCGCCTCGAAGATGTCGGCGTCGGGCAGGAAGGTGACGGTCGTCCCCGTCGGCGCCCCCTTTGCCAGCGACTCACCCTTCTGCAGCTCGTTTTGGGGTGCGCCGCGCGCGTACTGCTGCGACCACACGTAGCCGTCGCGGCGGATCTCCACACGTAGCTGCTCGGAGAGCGCGTTGACGACCGAGACCCCGACGCCATGCAGGCCACCCGAGACCTTGTAGCCGCCGCCGTCGCCGAACTTGCCGCCGGAGTGCAGAACGGTGAGCACGACCTCGACCGCGGGGCGGCCCTCCTTCTCGTGCATCGCGACCGGAATGCCGCGACCGTCGTCGACGACGGTGACCGAGTTGTCGGGGTGAATCGTGACCGCGACCGCGCTGCAGTGGCCCGCGAGCGCCTCGTCGACGGAGTTGTCGACGACCTCGTAGACGAGGTGGTGCAGGCCCATAACGCCGGTCGAGCCGATGTACATGCCCGGGCGCTTGCGCACGGCCTCCAGCCCCTCGAGCACCGTGATGTCCTGCGCGTCGTAGCTGGCGCCGGCGCCTACCGCGGAATCCGAAGCGTGGGCACCCGCTGCGCCGTGTGCGTCTTTGCTGTTGCTGCCTGTGGCCAATGACCCTCCGCTATGACGTGAGAAAGCCCCGGAATCCAAGGCGTCGAGGCCGTGGACCGGGGCAGATGCCGTGTTCGTAGAACAATAGCACAACGGCCCCCGGAAAGCCGCCCTCGCGGAGCCTCAAATCCCTGCAAACAAGCGGTAAAGTCCTCATCCCGTGCGGCAGCGCAAGCGGTGCAGGAGATCCTCGCCGAGGGACTCGTTCAGACGCTCGAGCAGCGCCGGCGCCATCAGCTCCAGCTCCTGCGCCCAGACGGCCGCGGAGCAGGTGATCGTGAGCACACCGTCGCGCTCCGCCGTGGGCGCGGCGGCAGCGGCGATCGTGGCGCCGGCGGTCGCCGTCCAGATGGCCTGGACGCGCCCCAGCGTGCTCGCCGGCGCGAGCGCGGAGGTGAGCCCGTCGAGCGCCGCCGACAGTGAGCGCGGCGCCGGCCGATTCATGCCGCCAACGCCTCCTGCAAGATCGCCCCGGGTGAGACGCTCAGCCGTGTCACGGCCGGCTCGCAGGCTCCGGGGACGTGCGCCAGGTCGGTCGTCGCGATCACGCTCTGGCCACCGCCGGCGAGCTCTTGGGTGAGCAGCTCGCGGCGCTCGGCGTCGAGCTCGCTCATCACATCGTCGAGCAACAGCAGCGCCATGCGCCCGCGCTGCTGGGCGAGAACGGCGCGCTCGGCGAGCAGCAGGGCAAGCAGCGCCAAGCGCTGTTCGCCCTGCGAGCCATAGGTGCGCAGCTCGCGCTCGTCGCGCAGGAAGTGCAGCTCGTCGCGGTGCGGGCCGTGCGCACCGAAGCCGCGCTCCAGCTCGGAGTCCAGGCGCTCGCGCAGCTCGAGCATGAACTGCTCGACGTCGGCGGCGCGCGAGCGGGGGCGGTAGCGCAGCTCGAGCTCACCCCGCAAACCAAGCAGGCCGCCACGCTGCGCAAAGGGCTCGCGCAGCAGCTCGGCGGCGGCGGCACGATCGTCGCGCAGCGCGATCGCGTGACACGCGAGCTCCCGATCCCAGCTCGCGAGCGTCGTGCGCGACGCGCGACCGGCGCGGATGCCGGCCAACAGGGCATTGCGTTGGGCCAGTGCGCGCGCGTAGGCAAGTCGAGTCGCTGCGCGCAACGGCCAGATCGCGGCCACGACGCGGTCAAGATGCGCACGACGTAGGCCGGGGGCGCCCTTCACGAGCTCGAGACGATCGGGCAAGAAGACGCTGAGCAACGGGCGCACCTCGACGTCGACGAGGCGTTCGACGAGCGCCCCATCGGCGCGCATGCGCTTGAGCGGCTTCTCGGCGTCGTCGAACAGGCCGTAGCCGACGCTCAGCTCATGAGGTTCGGACCCGTCGAGCACCGCGACGGTGACGCGCGTCGCATCCGCGCCAAAGCGTAGGAGCTCACGGTCGTTACGCGTACGCAGGGCATAGCCGGTGCAGCCGAAGAAGATCGCCTCCAGAAGATTGGACTTGCCGGCGCCGTTGGGCCCGTGCACGACGGTCAGACCGGGGCCGAGCCGAGCCTCGGCGCGCGCGTAGCTGCGGAAGTCGCGGAGCGTGACGCTCACGACGCGCACGGCGAGCCCTAAGCGTTTAGCCTGATTGGCATGACCAAGTAGACGAACTCGCCGGCTTGCGGCGACTCGATTAGGCCGGGGCGCAGGGGACTGATCAGCTTCATCAACAACTCGTCGGTGTCGATGCTCTCGAGCCCGTCACGCAGGAACTCAGGGTTGAAGCCGATCTCGAACGCCTCCCCGTGGAAGGGAACGGGGATCGTCTCGCTCGCCTCGCCGACGTCAGGAGTTTGAGCGGAGATCGTCAGCTCACCCTCGCGAAACGCGAGGCGCAGGGGGGTGTTCTTCTGCGCGAGCAGGCTGATACGCCGCACCACGTCGGTGAGCTCGGCTGTCGCGAGGCGCAGCTCGTGCTCGACGGTCTCCGGGATCAGCTGGCGGTAGTTGGGGAACTGCCCGTCGATCAGGCGCGAGGAGAGGACGACGCCGTCCAACTCGAAGACGACCTGGTTCTGACCGACGCTGGCCGCGAGCTCGGTGCTCTGCGCCTGCTGGGCGATGCGCGCCAACTCCTGCAGCGCGCGCGCCGGCACATTTGCCTCGAGCTCGCCCGCGAGCGGCTCCTGCAGCGAGGTCCGCTTGACGCTCAAGCGGTAGGAGTCGGTCGCAACCATCCGCAGCTCGCTGGCGGCAGCGGAGATCAAGATGCCCGTGAGCACCGGGCGCGTCTCGTCTTTCGAGGCCGAGCGCGCGACCCGCTCGACAGTCGCGACGAACGCCGCCGCGGGCAACGCCAGGCGCGTCTCGGCGGAAGGGTCCGGCAGCGAGGGGAAGTCCTCGGTGCGCAGCGTGCGCAGATGAAAGACGGCGCCCCCCGAGATCAGCTCGACGTCCTGCTCGGAGGAGCGCAGCTCGAGGGTCACGATGTCCGCCGGCAGCGCCCGAGCGACGTCGAGCAGTAGGCGGGCGGGCAGCACCGCTTGCCCGCCGCGGGCGACGTCGGCCTGTAGGCGCACGCGCAGACCGACCTCCATGTCGGTGGCCAGAAGCTCCGCGCCGGAGTCGCTCGCCGCGATCATCACGCCCGAGAGCGCCTGGACGGCACTACGCGTGGAGGCGACGCGCGTCACCGTCTGCAGCTGCGCGAGGAGCTCGGCTGTGGGGAGGGAAAGCTTCATGACGACAAAATCTCTATAGGGAGGAATGTATTAGTAGGGGCTGTGGGGATGTGCATAGCGTGTCGCGGGAAGGGTCGCAAGAGCCGTCAGCTGTGTGCGGGCTGTGAAGTCTCTCAAGCCCGTCGGTCAAGAGTCGCCGACTTCGATCAGCTGACGAAGGTTGTCCACAGCCTGCCTGGAACGAGAGTCCTCTGCGAGGCGCTGCGTCGTGCGTCGCCACGCATGGAGCACGGTGGTGTGGTCGCGTCCGCCAAAGTGCCGCGCGATGACGGGCAGCGACTCGTCGGTCAGCTCACGGGCCAGGTACATGGCGACCTGTCGCGGCCAGGCGACCCGCGCCGTGCGCGAGCTGGAGAGCAGCTCCTCACTGGTTAGCTCGAAGTGCTTGCAGGCGAAAGCTTGAATCTCAGCGACCGAGCAGGGCCGCCGGGGGGCCTGTGGATAAAGGCCGGCGAGCACCTCTTCGGCGAGGTCGTTGGAGAGCTCCCTGCCGGTGAGGGAGCCGTATGCGACGACGCGGATGAGGGCGCCCTCGAGCGCGCGGACGTTCTCGACGACGCGCCTGGCGACGGTCTCGAGGAGCCGCTCGCTCGCGAGCTCGATCTGGTCCTGGAGGACTCGCTTGCGCAGGATCGCGAGGCGGGTGGTGTAGTCCGGCGCCTGGATGTCGGCGACGAGGCCGGCCTCGAAGCGCTCGCGCAGACGGTCCTCCAGGGCCTGGAGGTCGCGCGGCGGGCGGTCGGAGGTGAGGACGATCTGAGCGCCGGCTTCGTGCAGGGCGTTGAAGGTGTGGAAGAACTCCTCCTCGGTCTTGGCCTTGCGCTCGAGGAATTGGACGTCGTCGATCAACAGCACGTCGGCATGGCGAAAGCGCGCCTTGAAGCCATCCATCTGCCCGCCGCCGAGCGCGAGCCGAAAATCATTGGTAAAAGACTCGCCGGTCGCGTAGCGCAGGACGAGACCGGGGTTGTGATCGCTGAGCAGGCCGGCGATCGAGTGCATCAGGTGGGTCTTGCCGACGCCCGGCGGTCCGCAGATGAAGAGCGGGTTGTACGCCTGGCCGGGGAGCTCGGCGACGGTGAGAGCGGCGGCATGGGCGAGGCGGTTGGAGTCGCCGATGACGAACTGGTCGAAGGTGTAGCGGGGGTTTCCAAGCGGGGCGCCGACGGCGGCCGCGGGCGTGCTCAGGGGTGTGATGGGCGGCTGCTGGGAGGGGTCGGTGGGGAGGTCTCCCTGCGCTGCGACGACGGTGACGGAGACGTCGTTGCCCAGGACCGTAGCTACGCAGCTTTGCAGCAATCGCCCGAAGCGCTCGCGGATCCACCCGCAGGAGCGGGGAGGAGCGGCGATCGCGATATGCGTGGGCGTGAGCTCGTGCAGCGCCAGCGGCTCGAGCCAGATTCGATAGGTCGGCTCGTCGACTGCCGCCGCGAGCTCGCTCTGCAGGCGCGTCCAGATTTGGTCCATTTGGTCCAGCTCGACGTTCACGGCAGCGTTCAGCAGCTCCTCGGGGAAGGCAGGATGGCGACCTCTAGATGGGGGACCCGCGGGGGCCCGGCTCGGCGAATATATCCGAAGCCGGCCGGCCCCCGACCCGTTGTCTCGCAATTGGCGAGAAAATTCCCGGCGGCGCGGGAGAGCTATACTGCGCGCCAAGCCGAGGCCGCGCTTGGCCGCTTTGCCGAGCCGTTGCCGGTCCCTCGATTTGAGAGAGCTAGAGATGAAGCGCACCTACCAGCCCAAGAAGCGCAAGCGCGCCCGCACGCATGGGTTCCGCGCCAGGATGGCGACCCGCAGTGGCCGGCTGATCCTCAAGCGCCGCCGTGACAAGGGGCGCAAGCGTCTCTCGACGTGACGCCGGCGAGATGAAGCAGCGCCCCGTGGCTCGTCGTGCGCAGGGACGTCAGCGTCTCTCGCGCAGCGCGGAGTTCGAGCGGGTCTATCGGCACGGTCGCTCCTCAGCGAACCGCCACCTGGTGCTCTACAGCTTCCCCAACGCGGGAGTCGAGCGCCCGCGGCTCGGGCTCTCGGTGTCGCGCAAGGTGGGGGGGGCAGTCGAGCGCAACCGGGTCAAGCGACTCTTGCGCGAGGCGTTCGCGCACGTCGAGGACGAGCTCTGCGGCGGCCAGGACGTGGTGGTGGTCGCTCGCCCGGAGTCGCGCGAGCTCGCCGAGCGCGAGGGTTTGGCGGGCATCGATACGGCCCTTACGGAGCTCGTCGATCGCGCCGGCTTGCGCGTGGCGCCAGCGCCGGCGCGGGGGACGACCGAGCCCGAGCGCGGAGTGGAGTCGGCATGAGCGATGCAGCGCTCGGCAGAGGCGCGCGCGCGGCGCGAATGGTGGTCACCGCCCCGATCGTGGCCTACCAGAAGCTGATCGCGCCGGGCCTGCCGCGGCGCTGCAAGTACGAGCCGACGTGCTCGCGCTACGCGGTACAGGCGATCTGGGAGTACGGCATACTTAGGGGCCTGCTGCTCGCCGGATGGCGCCTGTTGAGGTGCAATCCGCTGAGCCGCGGTGGCTATGACCCCGTGCAGGCGCAGCGGCTTTTCAGGGTTGGACCGTCGGGCCGCGTAGCTGACGGCCGGCGCTGAGACGAGCAGGGCAGGACGACGCGGAGAGCACCTCGAGGCAATGCCGATTCTCGCGAACATCATCCAGGAAGCGTTCTCGCCGCTGATCAGCCTGTTCGAAGCGATCCTGGTCTTCATCCACGGCCACGGCGTAGCGAGCTGGGGCCTGGCGATCGTGCTGCTGACCGTGGTCGTGCGCGCGGTGATGGTGCCGTTGACGTTCAGCCAGTTTCGCTCGATGCGCAAGATGCAGCTGGTCGCTCCGGAGCTCAAGGCGCTGAAAGAGAAGTACAAGGACGACAAACAGCGCCAGAACGAGGAGATGATGAAGCTCTACCGCGAGAAGGGCATCAACCCTTTCGCCTCGTGCCTGCCGCTGGTGCTGCAGCTGCCGGTGTTCATCTCGCTCTTCTACATGCTGCGCACGGACCTCAAGAAGCACATCTGCGGGCCGGCGCTGAAGGCGCACGGGATCGCCACGACGAAAGCGATCGAAAAAGCGACGTGCGGCGAATTCTTCCCCCACAACTCGGCGAAGTTCCTGTTCATCCCCGACATCACGGCAAAGGCGACCGGGGTCGTGCTGGTCGTGCTGATCGTGCTCTACATCGCCTCGCAGCTCGGTTCGACGCTGCTGATGAGCGCGAGCGCCGAACCCAGCCAGCGCTGGATGATGATCGCGCTGCCGCTGTTCTTCGTCGTGATCCTGTTCCGATACCCCGCGGGATTGCTGGTCTACTGGATCACCACAAACCTGTGGACGGTCGCGCAGGGCTACTTCGTCAGACGTAGCATCGGCGCGCCGCCAGCCTCGCTGGCGGGAAAGGGCGCAGTTGCGAGCACCGGCGAGTCCTCGAGCAACGGCTCGGCCTCCTCGGGTCGGGGCAGTCCCAAGGCGCAACCGGCGTTGGCCGGCGCGAGCGCGGGTGGGAACGTCCCGCCACCGCCCCCCCCGCGTAAGAAGAAGAAGCGCTCGGGACGACGACGATGAGCGACCGGGACGACGACGGCTTCGACGAGGACGACCCCGTGGAGGTGCTCACCGAGCTGCTCCAAGAGGTCGTAGAGGGTTTGGGCTTGGACGGAGAGGTCGTCGTCGAGCGCCAGGACGACGTCCTGCGGGGTAGCGTCGAAGGCGAGGACGTGGGGCTGCTGATCGGCAAACGCGGCCAGACGATCGACGCCGTTCAGCACCTCGCGCAGAGGATCGTGTTCCCCGGGGGACAGTCGACGGCGCGGGTGCTCGTCGACGCCGACGGCTATCGCGAGCGGCGGGCGAGTGCGCTGCGAGACGACGCGAACGCGGCCGCCGAGGAGGCGCTGCGGTCGGGCGAGCCGGTCGAGCTCGACCCAATGCCGGCCTCGGAGCGACGGGTGGTGCATGAGCACCTGCGTGAGCGTGGGGACGTCGAGACCCACAGCGAGGGCGAGGAGCCGGAGCGCTACCTCGTGGTCTCACCGGCGCCGAACTGAGGGCCTCCGCCGCCGGCGGGCAGCACGGCGCGAGGTGTTTCACGTGAAATCATCGGACGCTCTAGGGCCGTTGAGCCCCGCGCAGCGATCGCAGGTCGAGGCGCTGCTGCTGGCGCTCAGGGACGACGACGAGGCGCCGACAACGGTGCGGGATCCGGCGCGAGCCGTGGACGTCCATCTGGGGGACTCGCTGGTCGCGCTCGAGCTCGATGTGGTGCGCGCGGCGACTCGAATCGCCGATCTGGGCTCCGGCGCGGGCTTCCCGGGCCTCGCGCTCGCGGTGGCGCTCCCGGGCGCCGAAGTCGCGCTGGTCGAGAGCCAGCGGCGCAAGTGCGAGTTCCTCGAACGGGCGCTCGCCGCCGCGCGGATCGCGAATGCGCGCGTGGTTTGCTCCCGGGTCGAGGAGTGGCGAGAGGGCTTCGACGTGCACGACGTGGTGCTCGCCCGCGCGCTGGCGGCGCAGGCGGTGGTGCTGGAGTACGCAGCTCCGCTGCTGCGGGAGGGTGGCACGTTGGTCGATTGGCGTGGGCGACGTAGCGGCGAGGAGGAGCGCAGCGCGGCGGGGGCGGCGGCCGAGCTGGGCTTGCGGCTGATCGAGATCCGCCATGTAGAGCCCTATGCGGGGGCGCGTGAGCATCACTTGCACCTCTACGCAAAGGTCGCGCCGACGCCGCCGCGCTTCCCGCGCCGGCCCGGCATCGCGCGTAAGCGCCCGCTCGGTTGCTAGCTTCCCCGGTACATGGGCACGGTTTACGCGATCGCCAACCAGAAGGGCGGCGTGGGCAAGACGACGACGGCGGTCAACGTGGCGGCGTGCATCGCGGAGGCGGGGTATCGGACGCTCTTGGCCGACGTCGATCCGCAGGCGAACGCGACGGTGGGGCTCGGACACCGCCGCACACAGACGCCGGGTCTCTATGAGGTGTTGACGGGCGAGAACGCGGCGACGGAGGCGCTCGTGGAGACGCCGATCGAGGGCCTGATGCTGCTACCGGCGGGCCCGGGCCTGGCGGGCGCGAACGTCGAGCTGCCGCGCCTGGAGGGCTTCGAGGGTCACCTACGCGAGAGCCTCGCGCCGATTCGGGAGCGTTTCGATTACATCCTTTTGGACTGCCCCCCATCGCTGGGGCCGTTGGCGGTCAGCGCGCTGGTGGCGGCGGACCGCGTGATCGTGCCGGTACAGACCGAGTACTTCGCGCTGGAGGGCCTCGCGGGTTTGCTGGAGACCTTGGAGCTCGTGCGCCGCGAGCTGAACCCGAGCCTGACGGTGGCGGGAATGCTGCTGACGATGCACGACAACCGCACGCGCTTGGGGCGCGATGTGGAGCGCGAGGTGCGCGAGCACTTCCGCGAGCTGGTGTTCGAGACGGTGATCCCGCGTAATGTGCGCGTGGGGGAGGCGCCGAGCTACGGGCTGCCGGTGACCCACCACGATCCGCACAGCGCGGGGGCAGAGGCGTATTTTGAGTTGGCAAGGGAGGTCGCTGCTCGTGGCTGAGCGTGTCGTGGATCGGCGTCTGGCGGCGTCCTCCCTCCTTCGCGTGCGTCCGCACGCCACACTCGGTGCGTCCTTGCCAGTCGCCGCCCACGACACGCTCAGCGGCCGAGTGAGGCCATCCCGGTGAGTCCGCCAAAACGGGGGATGGGCCGCGGCTTGGATGCGATCCTGTCGGTCTCCCCGGCGAGCGGTGAGCGGGAGGAGCTGCGCGAGGTGCCGGTGGAGTCGATCGCGCCCAACCCGCGCCAGCCGCGGCGCCGCTTCGACGAGGAGTCGCTGAACGCGCTGGCGGGGTCGCTGGGGGATCGGGGGGTGCTGCAGCCGGTGCTGGTGCGCCCGAAGCCCGACGGGACTTATGAGTTGATCGCGGGCGAGCGGCGCTGGCGCGCGGCGCGGATCGCGGGTCTGAAGCGGATTCCGGCGCTGGTGCGCCCACGCGGGGATGCGGAGGCGCTGGAGGTGGCGCTGATCGAGAACATGGCGCGCGAGGACCTCAACCCGGTCGAGGAGGCGCGCGCGTGCGCGGCGCTCGTCGAGGAGTTGGGGCTCACACGCGAGGAGGTGGGCCGGCGGGTCGGTCGCGGCCGCGTCGCGGTCTCCAACCTGATGCGCCTGCTGGACCTGCCCGACGAGACGCTGGAGCTGCTGGAGCAGGGGGACCTCAGCGAGGGGCACGGGCGGGCGCTGCTGCTGGCCAAAGATCACACGGTGCGCCGCACGCTCTCGCGCGGGGCTTCCAACGAGGGGTGGTCGGTGCGCACGGTCGAAGACCGGGCGCGACGCAGCAACGAGGGCGCGGCCCGCGCGAAGCCCGACGACGGCGGCGGGAAGGCCAAAGGCCAAGGCAGGCGCACTCGTGCCGGCCATCCCGACGAGGACGCCGTCGCGCGGGAGATCGAGGCCGCGCTCGAAGCTGCGCTCGGTGCCGAGGTCGAGGTCAGAGCCACTGCCGGCGGTGGCTATCGGGCGCAGCTGTGCTTCGTGTCGCGCGAGGAGGCGCTGGCGCTCGTCGAGCGGCTGGGGGCGGTTGTCGGGGGGTAGCGGCGGCGCCTGCGCGCTCCGCTTCGCCACTAGTAACGATCAGCGCTGCGAACACAACTGCGCGAGCTGGGCCTGTACCGTGGCGTACAGCTCGTCCGGCAGATCCGGTGTCTGTTCGCGTGTCGCGGACATCGCTGCCGGGGCGCGCTCGAGAATGTCGTTGATGGTGGACAGCGCGCGCGGGCGCGAGATGCCCCAGCTCACGGCCTCATTGGTAATCCGCCCCGCGGTGACGCGGTCGGTGCGTTGCACGGCGTCGATGTACATCGCCAGTCGCTTGTCGCCGTAGTGCAGCGTGCACATGAGGTCGTAGAGCGGCGCCATCGTCAACGCGCCCGACTTGTGGTGCAGTAGCGAGAAGTTCTTGGCGTGGGCGTCGCCGTTGCCGATCAGCGCATTCAGCGTCACGGCCTGCAAGAGCCGCTCCAACGAGTCGGCGGCGGCCACCGACTGCAGGATGCCGGCGACGCGCTTTAGCGACGGACCGCCGTCCTCCTCGTACTTGATGTCGGGGGGAACACCCTTCGCCTGGCAGAGATCCTCCTGGTGGATGCGCTCGACGGCGCCGGTGGGACTCACGGCCCGGTCGAATCGCTCGACGACGATCAGCCGCCGGTTCGCGACCTCGGCCGTCTCGACGGCGGCGGCAGCGAGGCCGAGGCTCCGCGCGAGCCGCATGCAGAATGCCTCGTTCTCGACCGTCTTCGGGTAGGTGGCGATCTCGGGCTTGAGGATATGCGTCGAAGGCGTTCCGTCGACGGGTCGTCCCCACTTGCCATCGGGCATCCGCGTCAGCAGGAGCTTCTCCTGGACTCCGGCCAGCGAGATGCGCACCCGGCCGCTCGCCCCCAAGGGCGCGCTGCGTAGGTTGCTCACGAGCGCACCGACGTCATCTGGTGTCAGCGCTTCGGCCGTGGCCGTCGTGGGCGCCGCCGGCGCGGGCTCGCCGACCGGTTGGATCACGACTGCACCCGCGCAGTCGCGTCCGAGCTCGCGAATCAGACCGTACGTGTCGTCCGCGCGTAGGCCGAAGTCGCGTGCAATCGACTTGCGCGCCTCGCCCTCGGGCAGGAGGCCGTCGATAAATGCGCGCACGATCCCCTGCGGGTAGCGACGCTCGCTCACGGGCAGCGATAGCGACAGCAGCGGCGTGCCCAGCGCGTAGCGGCCCAGGGCATCCTCTGTATAGATCAGGCGAGGTCGACCCCGGTGTCGGTCGATCGTGGCGACCCGGTCGCCGTACAGCCAGACCGCTAGCGCGTCTACCACTACCAGTCAGCCTCGTCGAGCGTGATGCGAACCCCGAGCTGTCTCAAGATACGCAGAATTCGCTTGAGCTGCTCGGTCTCCTTGCCGGTCTCGAGCTCGGATAGGTAGCTGCGCTGCAGCCCGGCCAGCTCGGCGAGCTGGGCCTGGGTCAACCCGGCGGCGGTTCGGTAGTGGCGGATCGCGTCTCCGAGCGAGGTGGGGGAGTAGATTCGGAAGGGCCCCCGGGAGTCTTTGTGGGTAGGGTCTGTCGGCATATGCCGACATCGTAGCAGTGTCGGGATATGTCGACGAGCCCGCCACGTCGTGATATCCCGACAGATGACCTGCGCTCGACCGTCCTGACCGGGAGCAGGTCCCACCGCCGCGTCGCGGGCGAACGGTTCGGCGTACCCTCGCCGTCGGTAAGATGGCACCCAAGCAAGGGCGATTAGCTCAGTCGGTTAGAGCGCTTCTCTGATAAGGAAGAGGTCCCTGGTTCGAATCCAGGATCGCCCATCGGGGGTTTCGGCTGGAAAGTCGCATGGATGCTGGGGTTCTGCGGCAGTCCGGGTTAGTGGTTCCTGTTGCTGCATCGGCTCAGATTGGCCTGGTTCTGCCACCGGCGGTAGCAAATTGGTAGCACGAACAGGCTGGGCGACCGAAGTCCTGAAACCCTGCTTATGGCGTTGAGCGGCGGAATGGCGGCCGAGCCGCCTGCTGCGTGGAGGTGGTAGCCCCACCGCCCCGGCTGATCTTCGGCCTGAAGTCGGCGAGCAATGGCTTCTTGTCTTCGCCGCGCTCGTAGGCTCTCCAGGCACGGAGATACCGCCTGCCCCAGGGCGCGAGCAAGACCCACTGGCTGCCTTCGGGTCGGTCCGTCACCGGGAGACTTTGTGCTCTTGGCGGCTCGCCAAACGGGGATCGAGGTGGTCGGCCTGGCGCCTTGCGATTGTGTCGCGCTCGCGCCACTCGGCAAGTAGGCACTCGATCTCGTGGCCGCTGTCAGGTGACCGTATGGGGCTATAGAGCGAGTCGGCTGGATTCATGCGTGGGTCGTAGAGCGGAAGGCCAGCTACAAAGCCGCTCCAGGTGTCGGCAAGATGCTCCGAGAGGTCGGGCCAGTTGCCGCGCGTCGAGAGACGCCGCCGTTCGGGATGGCGTCGTAGGACGGCACGACCAACCGGGTTGGGATGGCCGCCGAGGTCGCAGTGCGTTTCGTACTCGCCAGCGCGAAAGTTGCGCACGGAGCGCTGCCGCATGTGCCGGGGCATGAACTTCCTAACTATCTCGTCGTGCGAGCTGGTCATCCAAGCCTTCGCCTCGTCACGGCTCTCGCTCATCAGGGTCAGCAGGTAGCCGCACTCGATGACCTGGCGGACGAGCGCCGCAGCGGAATACCAAAGCTCAGCCTCGAACAGGCGCCATGCGCCCTCTCCCAGCTCGGCAGCCATCATGGTGGCCGTGGCGAATCCAGCTCCAGCAGCGTCCCGGTCAAGGCAGTGGTGCATCGCGAGTCGCTGGCCGTTGTTGTTGAGTGCCGCAGAAATCTCTCGGCGTGGGGCTGATCTTCCCCGGCCACGACGGCGAGCACTGGACACGCACGGCATACGGCAACTGGCGAGAGCGAGTGTGGCAGCCAGCGTGCGAGACGGTCGGCATCGGGACGATCACGACGACCAAGATCGACGGCAAGACCAAGCGCTCCTATACAGGGGCGACCCCATACGACCTGCGCCACAGCTTCGCGTCGCTGATGTTCCACGAGCAGCGCAATCCGCTTGAGATCGCCGACATGCTGGGCCACAGCCCGCAGGTGCTCTTCTCGACCTACGCCCACGTCATCGCCGAGCTTCGAGGTGCAGCCCCGATCTCAGCCGAGAAGCAAATCCGGGCCGCTCGTTCCCGCATCCATGACAGAGACGTCTGACGGCTCGCTTACGGCTCGGCGTCGAACTCGGCGAGCAAGCTCCCAAGCGGCACCGGCTGGATGCCTCGCTCACGGTCAGCGTGGGCCTCTGCGACCGCTCTGCGCTCCTCATCGCTCTCGGGCTCATCGTCAAAGGGTGCCGCCTGGAGTGTCGCCAGCACGGGGTCCTTGGCGCGAGTCAGCAGGACTACTGCGGCGTCCACGCTCTCGTCGGGCAGTTCGTCCACAAGGCGGTGCAGATCGGCTCGTGTCATGGCCTCAGATTACGGTAGCGTCATGGCTATGAACGCGGCGGAGATTGTTGATCGTGCTGGGCGTCTGCTGGCGGATGCGGCGCCGCCCGAATCGAAGGTGATCCTCTTTGGGTCGCGTGGCCGTGGCGATGCGGCAGCCGACAGCGACTTCGATTTCCTTGTGATCGAGACATCGGTCGAGAGCAAGCTGGAGGAGATGGTCCGCTTGCGCGACGCGCTAGACCCGCTCCCGGTCGCCGCTGACGTGATTGTCGCGACGCGTGCATACGTCGAAGAATGGGGAGACGTCCCGGGCACCATGTTGCATGACGCACTGGCGGAGGGACGTGTCCTCGCAGAAACGTGACTTGGGCGATGTCGCGGAGCGGTATGCGCGGAAGGCGCGCAGCGATGAGATCGCTCTTGAAAAGCTTGCCGTAGACGACGAGGTGCCAGATGACGTCATCGGTTTTCATGCCCAGCAAGCGGCCGAGAAGTTGTTGAAGGCGGCACTTGCCGGCAGTGGTGTTACGCCGCCTCGCATTCACGACATTCGACGGTTGGCGCGGTTGCTCGACGATGCTGGGCTGTCACCCCCTCAGGCAGTCAGCGATGCGCGCCGTCTTACACCATGGGCGGTCGAGTTCCGCTACGACATGCTTGACGAACAGCTAGATCGCAAGGGTGCGTGTGAGGCTGTCAACGAGATACGTGCGTGGGTTGACGGGCTGCTCAGCGAGTCCAAGCCGTGAGTCGAACGGCGGTCCTGCCGGGGCTCCGGTAGCAAATTGGTAGCACGCAGGACGCCGCAACGCACGAGATATGGCTTCAGCAAGCCAGGTCTGCCACCCCGAAGGCAATCCCTGATAAGGAAGAGGTCCCTGGTTCGAATCCAGGATCGCCCATGAATGGGGAAACGGGCCTTCGCGGCACCGCGCCCCTGACTACAATGCTCTCGGCGAGTTGTCCCTCGTTGCGGACCCACCACTCCTCCGCGACACGCCTGAATCGGGGCGGTTGCCACGCTCCTATCAAGTCATGCCGGTGATCCCGGACGGCGGTGGGCGACACAACGGCCGTAGGTCAGGCGCTTCGCCGACAGACAGACTACGAGTCAGCCCACCGCCGGCCCGGACCTAAACCGGCCAGTCGGACGCCAACACAACGGCCCAGAAAGCACGGTCTCAGCAAGCTGAGACGACACGATCCTGAGCGCCGCGCCCCGGCGCCGCCATCCGGCGCCTGGCACTCTCGCAGAAATGCTCCTATGTCAAGGCAAGTTCGCAATTTGCGAGTTCGCCGCGCGATTTCGGTGTGTCTATGCGGCGCAGTCTTGGCAGGCGCCGTGGAGCACGATCTCGTGGTCTGAGACGGTGAGGGGCACGCGCCGGCTGAGTGTCTGGATTGCGCGCTCGAGTGCTGGGTCGGTGAAGGGGATGACGGTACCGCACTCGTCGCATACGAGGTGGTGGTGGTGCTCGGCGTGGTTGCTCACGCGCTCGTAGCGGACCATCCTCTGGCCGATCCCGACGCGTTGCACGAGGCGCAGTTGCTCGAGCTCGTCGAGGACCCTGTAGACGCTCGCGCGGCTCACGCGCCGCGTGCCACCGTGGCGCAGAGCGTCCTCGATCTCTTGCGCTGTGAGCGCGCACTGTTGGTTTCCCAGCAGCTCGACCAGCGCGCGGCGGGCGCCTCCGCGCTTGCGCCCGGCGGCGGCGAGTGTCGTTTCGGCGTGCTCGACCCACGTTTCCACGGAGTGGCTTGTGTCGTGGTGCGGTTTGCCTCGAGCTTGGACTCGGGTGGGCGCCGTTTGGCTCATGTGAGGATGGTATGCCGTTCGGGGGGATGCGTCGTATCGGGTGCTGCGTTGGGCGTTGCTGGGCGCCGGCGGCGCCCGACTGCGGCCCAGAGCCTGCCGATCGCGTAGAGGACGGCGCCGGCGGTGCCGACGAAGAACCCGACGGGGTAGTTGGTGCTGTAGGAGAGCGCGATCGCCGCCCAGACGGTCGCGAGCGCGAGCGCGACCGACAGGAGCAGGGCGCGCTCGGGCCGGTCCGTGAACGAGCGTGCGGCTGCGGGTGCGCCGATCATCAGGCTGAAGATCAAAAGCGTGCCGACGACGGGCACGGTCATCGTGGTTGCGAGAGCCACGATCAACAGGAAGATGATCTCTATGCCGAAGCGGGGGATGCCGCGTGCCTCTCCGACCTCGGCGAGCACGGAGGAGAGCATCAGCGGCCGGTAGACGAGCGCGACGGTGAGCACGCACACGACGGCGAGCACGGCGGTGGGGGCAAGCTCGCTGGGGCTGATGCCGAGTACCTCGCCGAACAGCAGTGAGTAGACGGCGGGCTCGTACTCGGAGCTGAGGCTGAGGAACAGCGCGCCGATGCCGAGCATCGTCACGAGCGCGAGCGCGGTCACGGCGTCGTGGCGTCCGCGGCGGCCGAGCAGCCCGATCGTGAGCGCGCCGAGCAGCGAGAACACGCCGAGCCCGACGATCGCGTCGGTGCCGATGAGGACGGCGCCGGCCGCGCCCGCGAAGGCGCCGTTTGGGATGGCGTGTGCGACGAACGCCGAACCGCGCAGCACGACGAAGAACCCGACAACGCCGGCAACGACCGCGACGATGCTGGCGACGATCCAAGCGTTGACCATGAAGCCCGAGAACACGCGAGCGCCTCAGCCCGTGGTCCGGTTTGTGCGGCGGCGCTCGCGCCAGGCTGGCACGCCGGAGAGCAGGTAGACGCCGAACACGATCGCGACGACGAAGAAGCTGACGGGCCAGCTCGTGTGTTTCGCAGACCACCAGTAGCTGTCGTAGGCGAGCACGATCCCGAGCCACACCGCGGCCACCCCAAGCAGCGCGGAGAGCAAGACTGCTCGGCCGGGGCGTCGGGTTGTGCGTAGCGCGGCGGCGGCCGGGCCGATCAGCAGCGCGGTCGAGAGGATCGAGCCGATCGTCAGCGCGCACAACGCGACGGTCGTCGCGAGTGCGAGCAGGTATGTCGTGCCGAGCAGGCGGACGGGCACGCCTCTGGCGGTCGCGATCTCTGGACTGATGGTGCTGAGCAGCAGCGGCCGGTGGATGACGAGCAGGATCGCGACGACGATCCCGGCGAGCACGGCCACGAGCGGGATCGTGGAGGTGGGTACCGTGAAGATCGAACCGAACAGGATCGTCACGGCGGCGCCGGTGGTGTTGTGGATGGTGCTGCCGAGGTAGAGGAACAGGGCGGCGAGGCCGAGCGCGGCACCGAGCACGATCCCGGTCGCGAGGTCGCGTCCGCGTCCGCGTTGGATGCCGACGAGTTCCATCGCGCCGGCTGCGAGCACACTGAAGATGAGGAAGCCTGGCAGCGGCCCGACGCCGACAAGGAAAGCGCCAGAGCCCCCGGTGGTGCCGATGTCCCCGAACGCCTCGGCTGCGAAAGACTGGCCGCGCATCACCGTGAAGACGCCAAGCGCGCCGGCTACGACCGCGACGGTGGTGCCGATGATCAGCGCGGTGTGTACCGCGTCGCTCGTGAAGAAGCCGGCCTGGAACAGCGGTGAGAGGAAGTGGCTCATGGGTCGGTCTCGGCGTGGGGGAAGCGCAGCTCGTGGCCGTGGAGGTCCTCGCCGGCGCCGGCGATCACGATCACCCGGCCGTGGACGTGTAGAACGTCGACGTGGTGCCCGTATAGGCGGCTGAGCACGTCGCTTCGCACTACCTCTTCGGCGGGGCCGCTGACGGCCCGGCCGGCGGCGAGGTACACGACGCGATCCATCACGGGCAGCAGCGGGTTGATCTCGTGCGCGGAGATGAACACCGCGATCTGCTGCTCGCGTGCGATCTTTGCGAGTAGCGCGACGACTTCATCGGCGCTGCGCAGGTCGAGATTCGCCAACGGCTCGTCGGCCAGCAGCAGCCGCGGTGCTCCGATCAGCGCGTGCGCGATCAACACCCGCTGCTGCTCGCCACCGGAGAGCAACCCGACGCGCTTGTCGGCGAAGTCCAGCGCATCCACGGCCGCGAGCATCTCCTCGGCGCGTTCGCGTCGCCAGCGCGACGGCCGCGCGATCCCGAAGCGATGCGCGTCGATGCCGAGCGCCACGAGATCGCGGGCGCGCAGCGGCATGTCGGGGTCAAGCAGGAACTTCTGCGGCACGTACCCGATCAGCGGGTTGCGCCGCGAGCGCGCCCTACCGGCCAGCAGGACCCGTCCACGACTTGCCGGCGTGAGCCCGAGGATGACCCTGAACAGGGTTGTCTTGCCGGCGCCGTTGGATCCGATCAGGCCGGTGAACTCGCCCGCGCGAATCTCAAACGACACGTCCTCGAGCACCGTGCGAGTACCGAGCCGGGCGTTTACCTGCTCGACCGAGAGGACCTCCTCGCGATCCGGCCGGATAGGACCGTCCTGCGCTGAACCCTCCACCTCGGCCGGCTCGACGGCAGGGCCGCCAGACATTCCTATCAACCTGCTTGCTCGCACGCGTCAGCTCACAATCGTTGGGTCGAGGTTTTGTCCGCCACGGCCTTTTCCAGGGCGCGGAGCTCGGCCATCATCCACGACTGATAGTCATAGCCGGGAGTGGGCATCGTCTCGTAAACGCCGACGACTGGCGCCCCGGCGCGGGCGGCTTCTTTGAGGAAGCCTTCCGTGACCGAGTCGGTCACCTGTTGGTTGTAGACGAACACCTTGACCCGGTGGTTGGCGAACAGGCCGTTCTGGAGCGTCACGTCCTGCGGCGATGGGTCAGTGCCGTTCATGATGTCGGCCTGCATCGAGAACGGGGTTAGGTTGGTCGTCCCGGCCGCTTCGAGCATGTAGTCGCCGACCGGCTCGGTCGTCGCGACCGTCGCGCCCGGATAGCGTTCGCTGAACTGGCGAAGTGCGGTCAGCCACGGTTGCAGCGAGGCATCGAACGCACGAGCGTTAGCCTGGAAGTACGCAGCGTGCGCGGGTTGCAGAGCTGAGAGGTCGCTGGCGAGCGCCGCGGCGACCGCGGGCATCGTCGTCGGCTTGTACCAGAGGTGCGGGTTGGGGGTCGATTCGGGCAGGCCGAGGAGCTTCTGCACATTGATGACCTTGCGCGCCGAGTTCGATGAGGCAGACTCGATCTTTTCCATGTAGGTGTCATAGCCCACGCCATTCTGGACGATCAGCTTCGCCTGGCTGACCTCCTGCGCGACGCTCGGGCTGGCCTCGAACGTGTGCGGATCGGTGTTCGGATTGCTCTCGATCGCGCTCACCTTCACGTACTTACCGCCGATCTGTTCGATCACGTTGGCGTACTCGTTCTCCGCCCCAACCGCCGCGATCTGCCCGGAAGACGCGCCGTTTGAGGAGCCACCGCAGCCGGCGAGCGCGCCGAGAGCGAGCAACAGCAGCAGAGCAGCGAGCAACCAGCGGGGGACGCGCAGGGCGCGACGGTCATCGGCAGGCATGGGCAACCTCATGAAGTCGTGGCGGGCGTGTTTGGGTCCAACCGTGGACCGCTCTGAAGGCACCATACATTATTTCAGACTGGATCTCATTCTTATCTAGTCGGCCGGTGTGCGCAGACGATCTGCGACCACGGGACTTGGCTCAACCGCTCCGCGGGCAGTCTCCAACGCACCCGCGAGCGGTCATCTCGCGACCACACACGCGCCCTAGCACCGCCTGCGGTGGCGTCGGCTTACCGCTGCCCGGCCGTCGCGCTGATTCATACGAGCCGCGTAGCCGTAGCCGCCACGCATCGCGGCGGGTGCCTCGTCGCAAGCGAAAACCTACGTCCTGATCGGCCCGAACGTCGATGGCTGAAGCAACAGCCGGTGATAATGGCGGGCGAGGTGGCGCTTGAGGCAGCGCATGGCCTCGACGCGGCTCACGCCCTCGGCTTCCTTGCGAGCGAGGTACGCCCGGGTTGTCGGGTCGATACGCACTCTGGCGGTCTGCGGCAGCGCGCGCAACCGGCGGGTGACCCGGTTGATCGAGGAACGCGACGGGGAACCGCTCGATCCCCTCCCGCAGGACCGCCCGCGCGATTGCTCGAGCGTCAATCTGGTCGGACTAGCCCGGCTCGCGTTCCCCGCGACGGGAGGCGCCCATCAGCCTCGGCGCGACCCTCACGACCCGCTCGCCGGCGGCAATCAGGGCTTGCTCGAGATGGTGGGAGAGGTCGCGGCAATCCTCGATCGCCCACACGATCTCGCCGTCGAGCCCTTGCGCCCAGCGCAGCGCTTCCAGGTGCCCTTGCTCGCGAGCCGCGATCTCGCGCTCGTCGAGGAGTCGTCCTGTCGCGGCGTCGACGGCCGCGAGCGCGTGGGTCTTAACCCAGACGCGCAAACAGCGCGCTCGTCAATCACGACAAAGGGGAGCCTGATGAGCTAGCGCATGAAGATCACCCTGCCCGACCCAACAATGGCCCAGCTGGAGATCCTCGCCGAACAGCGGGGAGAACCGGCGTCCCGCATCGCGACGCAGATGGTCTGCACCGGGCTCGCCGAGGGAAAGGACCCTCGCCGCGATGATTCCTCGATCTCGGCCTCCTCGCCGGCGACGGTTCCGGATCGAAACGCGCCCTGGATCGAACCCGTTCTCGGCGACTCGGAATGGCGGTCCTACATGTGGGGCTCGATCGTGGCCCTCTACGGCCGCTACCCGCACGCGCTGGCGCCGCCAATCTGGCCGCATCCGCGCCATCGGCCGACCGCCGGAATCCCCGACGAACACGGGCGATCCGGGCCTTTCCGGCGCAAACGGCGCGTGGCCTGATAAGGAAGGGGTCCCTGGTTCGAATCAAGGATCGCCACTGGCAAAACCGCCCTGCAGGTAGTACGATCTTGGCGTTGCCCCACGCCTGCGGATAACTGGACGCGGGGTAGCATTGGGGAGATGCACCGGCAGGGTGCGTTTTAGTCGCCATCGAGCAGGGGGTTATGACGTGGAGCCACGAGCGCAACACGAGTCGAGGGGTGGTGGATTTCTTCGGGGTAGTCGTCTTTGCGTGGTCGCGCTGGTCACGGCCGTGGCGCTGCTGCTCGTGCCCGCCGGTGCGAGCGCGGCCTCGCCGGTGCTGGAATTCGTCGTTCCCGGCCATAGCTTTCCGATTTCCTTCACCACTGAAGGCGGGGCGGTAACCGCTCAGATGGCCGGCTTTCAAACCCTCGTCCATTGCACCGCCTCTTCCGGTGAAGGTGAAATCACAGGAGCGCGCTCGACAGTCTCCAAATATCGGTTCACAGGATGCACCGCTGCGGGGGGCGCCGCGAAATGCAAATCCACAGACGCAAAAGCCGAAGAAATCGTGTCGGAAGAGATCGCGGGCGATCTCGTGTACATCGACCAAGCGAAAGACCAAGTAGGCATCCTCCTCAATCCGGAAGGTCACACTTACATCTCCTTCGAGTGTGGGGGTGAATCCGCCGAAGGGCAGGGTTCATTCGTCGCACCCGTAGGTCCGATCAATCAAGAAGCCTCGGTATTCACGGCCACGCTGAGCCAACTGGACAGCGTGCAGGTACCCGCTGAATACGAAGGCGAAAAAGGCGAACAACTCCAAGCGATCCCCACGGGCAGAAGGGAAAGCAACCCATTCGTTCCGACGGGCGTCGAACTGGCGATGACGATCCACTCAAGCGTGCCGGGGGAGATCAAGGCCGTCACAGCTCAGCAAATCGAAGCCAATCAGCACGAAGAAGAAGCCAAACAGCTGCAAGCAAGCCTGAAGAAACAAGAAGAAGCGCTCAAAACGGTCGAAGAACACATCAAGCGGCTGGCGGAAGAAAATGCCCAGCTCACCGCGGCGGCCAAGAAGGCTCAGGAAGAAGCAGCGAAGAAAAAACTGGAAGAAACACACCCTAAATACTCACACCCTCCCACACGCACTCAGGTGAGATTGGGGTTCGCGCTGCACCAGTGCGAGAAGCTGCCGAAGAGCCGACGGGCTCGGTGCGTGGCGAAGGCGCACCAGAAATACGGGCCCACGGTGGGGAAGGGGAGCCGGCACTAGGTCCACGCGTGCGGCGGGGGGCTACCCTTCCCACGATGGCCCGCCGCCGCCGCTTCAAGCCGCTGAACGCACTCGCGACGCTGGGCGCCGCGGGCCACAACGGCTTTGAGCGCTGGGCCGGCGTCGGGGTCTTCCTCGAGCCCTGGATCGGACGCCGCGCCACCAACGCGCTGTGGGCTGTCGTGCTGCCCGTCGGCTTCGCGCGGGCGCTGCGCGGTGACGAGCGCGACGGTCCGCTGCTCGCCTTCAACGCCGGCATCGCCGTCGCCGGCATGGGCGTGCACTTCGCCGACTGGCCCTGGTCGCTGCGCTGGCGGATCGTGCCGTGGCTCGACCAAGCCGAGGGCCTCACGCCGGCGCAACTGCCCGCGTACAACGCGATCCTCTGGCTATGGCTCGCGGGCGGCCTCGGCAGCATCGCGCTGGAGACGCGCCGCGAGCACCTCAAGTACGCGCTTGTCGGCCTCGCGACTGCGCCCCTCCTACTCGAGTCCGCGCGCCATCACTTCGCCTGGGCCAAGCAGCAGGCGCGCCGCGATCCCGCGCACTGGAGTACCGCGCTGCGCGACGATCCGACGCCCGAGCAATAACCGTGCCGTGGCCCGGCGCCGCGCGCGCCGCGGTCTCCATCACCTTCGACAATCTCGGCGAGGCCGCCGAGATCGAGCTCGGTCTGCGCGCCGCCGCCTCGCCGCCAGGCGGGCACTACTCCGTCACGACCGCCCTCCCGATCGTACTCGCGATGCTCGCCGACGCCGGCCTGCGCGCGACGTTCTTCGTCGAGGGCATCAACGTCGAGATCTACCCCGACGCGCTGCACACGATCGCCGACGCCGGGCACGAGCTTGCCTACCACGCCTGGTGCCACGAGGATTGGTCGACGCTGTCCCGCGAAGCCGAGATCGCCAACCTCGACCGCGGCTTGGATGCGTTGCGCGCGCTGGGCCTCGACGTGGTCGGTCTGCGACCGCCCGGAGGGCTGCTCAACGCAGGGAGCCTCGAGCTGTTCGCCAGCCGCGGTCTGCGCTACTGCTCCCCCGCCGGCAGCGCGCCCGGCCTTGACCTTGTTGCCGTGCTGCCGTTCGCGTGGGCCGCGGTCGACGTCTTTCATGTCCTCCCCGCCTTCGCCGCGCTGCGCGCCCACCTCACGGGCAGCGATGAGGTGGGAGGGCCCGACGCGATCCACAGCGCGCTGCTCGCGAGCGTCGACGACGCGCTCGCGGCTGGTACTCACACCACGCTCGTGCTGCACACATGGATGGTCGAGCTCGAGCGCGACGTCCTCGCAGAGGTCCTCGCCCGCATCCGTCGCGATGTCGATCGCGGCGACCTCTGGTCCGCGCCCTGCCGCGACGTCGCCGCCTGGATGCTCGACCGCCCCGCGCGCTTCACGGGTCCGCCGACCCTCGATCCCACGTCCTGGCTCAGACCGGCGTGAGCGTCGCGCCGCTTGTCCGCGGGGTCGCACTGGACGCGATCGCGGCACCTTCGCTCGGCGCGCGCCCCGCCGCGGCTTGGTCAACTGCTGCGTGCGGAGCGGCGCGTGACAGCGAGCCCGCGATGACCCCCGGCCACGGCGCCCCCGGGCGCCCCAGGTAGAATCCCTGCGCCAGCGGCGCCCCCAGCCCGCGCAGGGTCAGTAGCTCCGCTTCGTTCTCGATCCCCTCCGCCACGAGCAGGCTGCCGACACGCTCCGCGTAGCCCACGAGCGCGCCCACCAACGCCGCCCGCTCCGCGTCGTGGTCGATCCCGCTGACCAACGAGCGGTCGAGCTTCAAGTAGCTCGGGTGCACAGTCGTCAGCTGGCGCAGTCCCGAGTAGCCCGCGCCCACGTCGTCCACCGCGAGCCGCGCCCCGCGCGCGCGCAGCGGCGCCATCGCCGCGCTCAGCTGCGCGTCGCTCTGCACCAACGCCTCCTCCGTGACCTCGATGATCAGGCCCGACAGATCACCCGGGCGATCCAGCATGCGCAGCGTTCGCCGATCCAGCAGCACCGGCGCCGAGAGATTCACCGACAGGCGCATCCCCGCCGGGCGCTTCGCAAACAACTCCAGCGCCGCGCGCAGACACGCGCGCTCCAGCGCATCGCGCTGACCGAACTCGTCCGCCAGCGAGAACCACTGCAACGGACCCCCCGAATTCCCCTCGCCCAGGCGCGCAAGCGCCTCGTAGGCGTGCACCGCGCCCGTCCGCAGATCGACGATCGGCTGCACCGCCATCGACAATCCCTCCCCCTCGATCAGGCGCGCCAGCGCGCCCCGCGCGCTGCGCTCGCCGTGCCCGCTGAGCGACTGCCCGACGTACGTCGAGATCTGCCCGCCCCCGCCGCTGCGCTTGGCCACGCGCAGCGCGATGTCGCCCGCGCGCAGCAACGCCTCCGCATCGGCGCCGTCGCGCGGCGCCTGCGCCACGCCCACGCTCGCCGAGATCCCGCGGAAATCCTCGCCGTCACGCGGCAGCGCCGCCAGCAACCGCTCCGCCAGCGGCAGCGCCTCCGTCCCCGGCAGCAGCACCGCGAACTCGTCCCCGCCCAAGCGTCCCACCAGGCTCGACGAAGCGACCGTCGCGCGCAGCCGCTCGCCGAGCGAAGCCAGCAGCGCATCGCCCGCCGCGTGCCCCACCGTCTTGTTCACCATGCCAAAGCCATCGAGGTCGAGCAGCAGCAGCGACACCGACGCCGATTCGCCCGCCCGTCCCGTGGCCTCCTCGAGCGCCGCCCGGAACGCTGCGCGGGAGAGCAGCCCCGTCAAGTCGTCGTGGTCCGCGTCCCAGCGCGCCCGCGTAAGGAGATGGTTCAGCTCCCGCGTCAGCCGCCCGCTCGTCAACAGCAGGCCGATCGCCGCCGCCGTCAGCGCCGCCTGATCCGCGCTCAGGTAGCCCTCGCGGATCACCGGCAGCGCCAACGCACCGAGCACCACCGTGCGCCCGATCCAATGCACGCGCCCGCCGCGCGCCATCACACCGCTCGCCACTGCCGCCAGCCACAACACGCTCAACACCGTCACCCGCTGGTCCCCGAACCCCACGATCAGAACCGCCGCCGCCCCCGCGAGCGACTCCTCGACCTTCAGCCACGACAGCCCCGGCGCCGTCAGCTGCACCGTCGCGCTCAGCGCGATCGTCGCGAAGCCGATCACCGCGAGCCGCGGATGCGACAGCAGGCGCGGCTGGTCGAGCGCCAGCGCGACGCCAGTCACGCCCAGGACCGCGCGCGTCCACGCCGCCGTCCTTCGCGCACGCAGTACGTGATCGTCGGTTTCAATCGGCGACACGCAGCGTGTTTCGGTCAGTCACCGCGAAACTTGATGGTTTGCGGCAAACGACGGACCGGCAATGCGATAGTTCCTGTAGTTGAATTATCTCGCGGCAACTACGGGCTCAACACAGCGCTACCGGCCTGACCCATGACCCCGTGGCGCCGCTGATCTTCAAGGGCAGGCACACGAACGCAAACTCGTAGACCCGGTCGCGCGCGAGCTCCTCAAGAAAGACCATCTCGAGAATGAACACACCGCGCTCGATCAGCGCCTCCAGGTGTAC
>Ga0210396_10000171_pt1 | contig 111498 bp, 101 predicted proteins | sample IncBWH17OmetaG_FD_155466 | JGI IMG/M metagenome (GOLD analysis project Ga0210396, IMG submission 155466) | Forest soil microbial communities from Barre Woods Harvard Forest LTER site, Petersham, Massachusetts, United States - Inc-BW-H-17-O ...
ACCTGCTTTGGACTTCGCCAAGGCGCGATTCGAGGTGGCCAAGAATTTCTTCGCGGGAGGAGCGCATCAGCGATTCGAGGCGCTGCTCGGAAAATTCCCCCATTTGTTGAAGATTTCGTTCGCGGACGCCTTCCACTCGAGCGAGAGCGGCGTTGATGGCTTCATCGAGATTATTTGCCAGCGCGTTCTGCACGACTTTTTCGGCGGCGGCCTGCAATTTGCCTTGCATGGCGGCAACCAACTGATCGATGGTGATCGCGACGCGCTCCGGTTTTGACGGAGCGTTTTCTTTTCCAGGTTGCGCACCAGCAGCGGCAGGAGACGGAGAAGGAAACTCCGTTACCTGGCTCACTTTCCCTTCGTCGCCATTGGCCGCAGGAGCAGATTGAAAGGCATTCGCGGCGGCTGGCGGCTCGGCCGGTTCCAGCGCGGGAGCGACTCCCGTTGCCATGCCTGCTGACGACGTGCTTCCTCCCAGCAAGCGATTCCAATCCGGCGGCGGCGGAGAAACGTTCCAGATATTCGCAGGCGACTCGAGTTCGACGCCGACCTGGAAGAGTTCGCGTGGGCTGGCGGGCGGATGGACGGACTTCACGAAGGCGCGAATGACAGGAGAAATGGTCTCACCATCGGGCTGAAGCACGCGAAGTCCGACAGATGAGCCGACGGGATATTCATGGCGCGACGGATAGCGGCAGCCGTGAAGATTGAAGCTGACCGTCGCTGTTTTTTCCTGGAAGGAGAGGCCGGTTCTGGTTTGGCCAAGCACGACGAGAGGAACGGTGCGGTCGATGCGTGTGCTGCGGCGACCCTCTAATCCAGAAAGAGAATGAAGATGATCTGGGGGAGCGGCTAGGCTCACTTCTTGCCTCCACGGTTCCAGTTGTGAAGCCTACCACCGTCGCGGCGGGGCGCCAAAGAAATGTTGGGAGAGAGGAGTGAATAGTGGGTAGTGAGCGGTGAGTAGTCTGGGAAAAGGATAGTGAGGAGACGCACGGTTCAAAGAGCCGCGCGGAGAGGAAGTGACCCGTGCTCCGTGGCCCGTGGCTTGCGGAGAAGTAGAGACTGCTTCCGGCCCGGTCGGAATGTGCCGTCGCTTCGGCTTGTCGCGGGCATGGGATCTGTTGTTGGCATGTTGCAGAGTTTAAGGGGGGAGACAGACTGAAGTCTGTCCCACCTGCCGGGAGCTACCCCCCCTCCCTCCCCGGTTTTTTGTAAGTGTTGATTCTAAAGAATTTAAGATTTCTGTAAGTCGATTAAAATCAACGCTTGCGGGAGGTTCTGGAAGTGTTGATTCTAAATAACTTGTTTGCCCTGAGCTGCACTAGAATTTGTGCAAAATGGTCTGTGACTCGCAGGTGTTGCAAATAAAAGAGTTAGGGCGCGAGAGCAGTCTCCAGAAAGCAAAAACGCCAGCAGAGATGCTGGCGCTACGGGAACGGTCGACAGTATTACCTAGTGGGTATAGTACGCGAGCGACAAAGGTTTGTCAAGGGAAAAGACGAGGAGCAAATTTATGGCGTTTGGCTTCTATTCCGCGTTCTGTCCCACCAAAGCATCTTAAGTTAGGGTTACTGGATCACTCTGCAAGGCCAATCGCGGATCACTTCAGGTTTGCCGACGATCCGGAAGCTGACGGGCATAACGCGAATGCGGCGGATGATTGGCACTTGCTGGCGGCTCAAGCCCCTGCGATCGCAATTCCGTTGCTCAAAGTCACAATGTAACGGCAGGGATCCCTGGCTTCATGGGTGCGGCACAGCCAATCCCTCACGATGTGGGCTACGTGCTTAGTTGAGGCCGACGCGGTGGAGGAGGTCTTTGAAACGTGGATCATCGCGTAAGGGGTCAAAATAGGGATGCACTCTGAGGAACTGCAGTATGTTTGATTGCTCCTGGTAGGCGTGCTCCAGCCAGGCAAATGCTTGTTCCCGGTCTTCCATTCCCAAGTAGGCATTCACAAACGCGCCAGCCGGAACATAGCCTTTCTGCCGCCGCTGCTTCAGTTCCTCGAGAAGACGAAGTGCATCCTTGCGACGCCCGGCATGAGCGTACGCCCTGATGAGCACACCGATGACACCTGGGCTACGGTTCGTGATGGAAACCGCCTTCTCCAGTACAGGAATTGCGTCCTCGGGTTGACCTTTGGCGATGAGTGAGAAACCGAGATACCAAAGGGCGCTTGCCGAGTCCCCCTGTACTGCCAGCGCACTGCGCAATTCATGTATGGCCTCGTCATACCGGTGGGCAAAAAACAGAGTCTCGCCCAAGCTAGTGCCAGAAACCGCGATGGGGTCGAGCTCGCGACCGCGCTCGGTCCACGTCAGGGCCTCCTGCGTTCGCCCCTGGCATAGCAGCCAATGTGCAAATCCAAGGTGCGCAGCAGCGTCATTCGGCTTCAAATCGAGCGCCTTCTGGTACTCCGCTTGGGCATCGCTCCAGCGCCATTGTTCCTGGTAGACATCCCCCAGCAGGACATGCGCTTCGGCTAGCCCCGGATCCAGATCCAGCGCCTTGCGAGCTGCATTGACAACTTTCGGCCGAACTTCACTTGGGGGAGTACCAATAAAAATTGTGCCGAGCTTGTCGTAGGCATTTGCAAGGCCGACATACGCCGGCGCGAACGTGGGGTCTCTCTTGGTCGCCTCCTCGAAGTAACCAATACTTTCCTCGAGCCCGGATCGGCTGTAGCTCTTGTCGAGGATGGACCGGCCCTTGAGGTAACTCTCGTAAACTTCAGGCGCGATGGGACGCGCCGCGGTAAGGCGCGCGCGCTCCTCTCCAGTAATCGTGACCTCAACTTTTTGCGCGATGGATTGCGCCACTTCGCTCTGCAGGGTGAGCACATCGCGCAGCTCGCGATCGTAAGTCTCAGACCAAAAATGTTCGTCGGTGGCGGCGCGAATCAATTGGGCGTGAACGCGAATGCGATTGCCGTCTCGAATCACTGAGCCTTCGACGATGGCGTCCGCCCCGAGTGCCTTGGCAATCTCCGGCAGCGCCTTTTTGGTGTCTTTGTATTGCATGACGGACGTACGAGAAATGACGCGGAGATCATGAATTCCGGCGAGCCGTCCGATGAGAGCCTCGGTCATGCCATCGGCAAGGTATTCTTGCGTCGGGTCGGCAGAGAGGTTCTTCAGTGGCAAAACCGCCAGCGATTTGATGCGAGGTTGACTGGTTCCTTTGGCACTGCTTCCGCGGTAGAGCGCCAAACCGGTAGAGAACAGTGCCAGCGCGGCTGCGGCCGTGAGCAGTACCCGCCATCGGATCGACAGGAGTTGCGCTGGAGCAGGCACAACCACTGGCGCCGAAACGTCCGAGCGCGAGAATTCCTGCGCCGGGCTGTCGTTTGATTCCTCTGCCGGCGAGGAAAGCACGGCTGGCCGAAGATCGGACAAGCATCCCATGAAGCGGTAGCCGCGCCGCGGGATGGTTTCGATGTAGCGGGGTTTCTCGGCCGAATCCCCTAGTGCGTCGCGGATCTTTCTGACTGCCGTGTTAAGCCCGTCGTCAAAATCCACGAACGTATCCGCCGGCCACAGTGTTTGTTTCAGCTCGTCCCGAGTAACAATCTCCCCGCGCCGCTCCAAGAGCACGCGAAGTACCTGAAACGGCTGGTCTTGGAGCCGGAGGCGGTTGCCGCGCTCCCATACTTCGCCGGAACGCAGGTCAACCTCAAATTCATCAAAGCTGAGACGGCGGGAGGGTTGGGCGTTGGCGGCCACGTGTGAGACCTGTGAATGGATACCACTATAAAGCTTAGTGCGCGGGGTCGCAATTCCGTTTCGCTGCTGCTGTCGGAAGGTTAAGTCATTTTCCTCCACGGACTTAGCTGTCCGGGAACGATCCGGGAAGAGTCCAGCTTCCGTCCATTGACGACGCGCCCAAACTAACCGAAATTCACGATTACCCCAGAGGAGGGATCCCATGAGAAAGTTTTTTGGAATAGCAACAATGTGCGCCTTGCTGCTTGGCGGCATGGCGGTGAGTCCACGGCCCGCCGCGGCGGCCGCACCCGACCCGGTACTCGAGTGGATCGGCGTGATGAACAACACCGTGCTTGCAGCCGGCACTGCTCCAAACGTTACCGGCCGCGTGGTCGCGTTGGTGTCCGCATCCGTGTTCGATGCGGTCAACGGTATCGAGCCACGCTTCCGTCCACTGCATGTGAGGCCAGACGCACCTCACAATGCGTCGCAACGCGCAGCGGCGATTCAGGCTGCCTACGTAATTCTAATGAACCTCTATGGAACGCAGCAGGGCGCGGCTCTCACCAGTCAGCATGATGCGTCGCTCGCGGCGCTGGCCTCAACCGAAACCCCCAAATCCATTGCCGCAGGAGTCGCGTGGGGACAAACCGTGGCGGACGCCATTTGGACCTGGAGGCTGACGGACGGGTTCGCACCCACGCCGGCGCCATTCTTTGGAGTGCAGAGCATCGCGGGAACACCGAATTCCGTGGGCTTTTGGCGCCCGACGCCACCGGCCAACGCATCCGGCGCAACACCGCAACTTGCCACCACGACACCGTTTGTACTGACGCGACCGTCGCAGTTCCGCGTGCCGCCGCCACTGGCCTTGAACAGCCCCGATTACATCGCAGACTTAAACGAAGTTAGAGAGATGGGCAGCCTGACTAGCACCAGTCGCTCGAGCGAACAGACCGAGGTCGCATTGTTTTGGGCGCTGAACACAACTCTTGCCTGGGACCGCATTGCAGCGCAGCTTTCTGTAGCGCGCGGCTTGAGTCTAACGGAAAACGCGCGTCTGTTTGAAGTGCTCAATGTGAGTATGGTTGACGCGATCATCGCGTGTTGGGACAGCAAGTACCGCTACCTCTCCTGGCGGCCAGTCACCGCGATCCGCGCGGGCGCCGCGCCGGGAGACCCTGACGCCAATTGGAGGCCATTGCTGGACTCTCTGACCGGCACTCCCGCGCATCCCGAATATCCGTCGGCGCATTCCAGCTTCAGTGGGGCTGCCGCGTTCGTGCTTGCTGACTTCTTTGGAGAGAACACCGCTTTCAGTGCCACCTCCGAAATCCTTCCCGGCACTACTCGTTCCTACACGAGTTTTTCCGAGGCGATAGCCGAAATCGCCGACGCGCGCGTCTTTGGCGGCATTCACCTCCGAAGCAGTTGCGCCCGCGGAAACTCGCTGGGTCGAGCTGTTGCGGATTACGTATCAAGCCATTTGATGCGGGGGCGAGGCGAGGATCAAGACGATCATTAGGTCCGGAGTCAGAAGCTTCGCTAACTCTTGGTAAGAGCGCGGCTATCCGCACTCTTATCGCAACGTGACGTAGAGACAGACAATGCCGGCGGCGCTATTCTTCTCGCAGGGCGACCATGGGGTCGACTCGAGTGGCTCTCCAGGCTGGAATGACGGTGGCGGCAAAGGCTACTGCCGCCAACAGCGCGGGCACGGCGGCGAAGGTGAGCGCGTCCGTCGTGCTCACGTTGAATAGCAAGCTGGCCATCACTCGAGTCAGCGCGGCTGCGCCTACAAGGCCAGCGGCGATGCCGACCCCGGCCAACTCCATCCCTTGCCGCACCACCAGACTGATGATGTTCCCGGGCCGCGCGCCTAATGTCACAAGGACGCCGATATCGTGGGTGCTCTGCGTCACCAAATGCGAGAGCACGCCGTAGAGGCCGATGGCAGCCAGCAACAACGCGAAGACCGCAAATGCGCCAAGCATGGTGCTCGAAAAACGCTGGCGCGCCAGCGAATCGTGCAAGCGGTCTTGCATGGTCCGAATTCCGTAAACCACCACGTCGGGATCGACCGCGTGGATTTCGCTGACGACCGCGGAAGAGAGCCCTGCCGCTTCCGACGAGGTGCGCACCGCCAGAAACATTCTCTGATCGGGAAACTGTTGGTGCGGGAAGTAGGTCACGATCTTGCCTTCTGTCTCCAAGCCGTATTGCTTGACCATACCCACCACACCCACAATCGTGATCGGTTTCTTGGGGTCGAACCACAAGTGTTTTCCAACGGGATCGCTGTCCGGCCAGAAGCGCCGCGCGAATTTCTCGTCGATGATCACGACTTGCGGCTTATCCTCGGTATCGTCCCCGGTGAAAAACCGGCCCTTGCGAATTGGAATCTCCATCGTGCGAAAATAATCCGTGCCTGCGATGCGAATATCCACTTGCAACTCCTGCCCCGGGGGCGGCGTGTACCCTTCCACGTTGATGCCCCCCCAACCTACCTCGCCGGTGAGCGGGAGCGTCGAAACCACTCCTTCCGAAACCACGCCTGGGAGGTGGGCGATGCGGCTTTCGACTTCCTTGTAGAAATTAATAATTGGTTTATCGTCTTTATCGTGCTGGTACTTCTTGCCGGCTGCGGCAATTTCCATCGTCAGCACACGATCGGTGGTGAACCCCGGCGGCACGCTCTGCAATCGCACGAAGCTGCGAAGGAGCAGCCCGGCTCCGATCAAGAGCATCAGGGAAAGAGTGAGTTCAGAAACGACCAGCAACCGCCGTAAACTGTGCCGGCGCACGTGCAAACCACCGTCGCTCTGCCCGCTGCGGCCGCCGGCCTTGAGCGAAGTGTTCAGATCCACTTTGATAGCGCGCCACACGGGCGCCACGCCAAACAGAATGCCAGTCGCCAGCGAAACGCCAAGCGTGAAAAACAGAACGCCACCACTGATGGCGATGTCCTCCAATCTTGGAATATTTCCGGGATTCATCGTGCGCACCATATAAATACTTAGTTGCGCGACCAGCAGCCCGGCCGCGCCGCCCAGAAGCCCCAGAAGAACGCTTTCGGTGAAGAGTTGCCGCGCTATCCGCTGCCACCCGGCTCCCAAAGCGGTGCGGATGGCTACTTCTTTTTCTCGGCCTGCGGCACGCGTGAGCAGGAGGTTGGCGACGTTGGCGCACGCGATCAAGAGCACCAGCCCGACCGACCCTAGCAGCACCAGCAGAGCGCTGCGGACGTCGCCGGCTACCTGCTCCTGCAGGCCCACCACGTGCATTCCGAAGCTGGCATCGCGCTTGTCCTTTTCGCGGATGCGGCTGGCGATCACTTCAATGTCCGCCTGCGCCTTTTGCACGGTCACGCCTGGCTTCAGCCGCACCATAATGTTGTAGTTTTCGTCGCGCCTGTTTTTCACAGCATCGGCTGCCAGGGGCAAGGGCGCAAAGATGTCCATTTTGTCCATCGGCGTTTCCGCCGGCATCACTTCGTTAGTAAGCACGAAACCGCGCTGCAGTACGCCAGCTACGATGAATGGGTTACCGTTGAGCACGATGGCCTTGCCTATGATCCCCGGGTCTGCATTGAAGAGGCGTTTCCAGATTCGCTCGGTAAGAATGGCTACATCCGGTTTGCCAGGCTTGTCCTCCTCCGGAAGCAGCAAACGGCCGAGCAGAGGCTTGGCGCCGAGCATCTCCAACAGGCTGGACTGGGTACGCGCTCCAAAAATCCGCTCGGGCTGCTCACGGCCCGTCAACACAAACGTCCGGCTCTGGGCGAGCGCCATCTGCTCGAAGGAATGATTCTCGTTCTGGATGTCAATGTACTGGCCCGGAGAAGGCCAGTCGCGCAGGATGCCGATTGCGGGAGAATGCAGCCACACGGCGGCGAGGCGGTCCGGATGGGGATAAGGCAGCGGACGCAACAGCAGCGCATCGACTACGCTGAAAATAGCGGAATTGGCGCCGATTCCAATGGCCAAGGAAGCGACGATCACCGCCGTGAGCAGGAAGTTTTTGCGAAGCGTGCGCAAGGCGTAGCGCAGATCTTGGAACAAGGTGTGCATCAATCCCTCCCGGCTTTGAATGATTGTATGACCTGCGTGGCCTTCGGGATAAGGAAGATTTTTGCTGGCGTTCAGCCGACACTGCTGCGGCACGCCTACATGGTATTGCGCGGATAACAAGCCACTCGGTAATGAGGCCATGCTCCTGCCGCATTTTTCCCTCGAGGCGATGCACACCTAACCAGGACAGCGGCTGATAGGTTTGAAAGGTAGATGTGGCGAGTGAAGGGGCAACATGTTGCGCCACCGCAAAGAATTCGGCGGGAATTGGTTCTTGGTTATTTTCTGCCAATGAAGCGGACGCGGAGGGTGAAGGCGCGGCCTTGTCCGCCGGAGAAGGCGCCGAAATTGGGGGCGTCGATGTTGTTGACAACGGTGTCGGGATTTTGGCGGTTGAGGGCGTTGACGGCTTCGACGCGGACGCCCCAGAGGTAGCCGCGGAATCCGAATTTCTTTTCGATGCCGAGGTTGAGGCTGGCGTAGGCGGGGAAGCGGGAGGAGTTAGGCGGGCCGACGATTTGCTGATCGAGGTCGAAAACGCTGAAGGGGTAGCCGGTGCGGTACTCGAAGAAATAGCTGAGTTGGATGGCCCAGATATGAGTGGGAGCCCAGCCCCAGGTTAAGAGGCGGTTGGGAGCGTCCCAGGCGACGGGGCCGGGTTGTTGCGCGACATAGAAGATAGAGCCGAGGGCGGGGTTGAGGACTTGATTGGAGTTGGCGATGGAGCGAGTGTAGGCGGCGTAGACTTGGGTGTTTTCGGAGAAAACGTGGAGGACGGAAGCGGTGGCGGAGCGGTAGCGGTCTTTACGCGTGTCTTGGAGGAGGAAAATGCCGCCGGGTTGCGAGGGTTGCTGATCGACGTAGACGAAGCCGTGGGAACCGTTGCGGGCGAGGAGATTGAGGGTGAGGAGCGTGTTGTGAGCGAATTTTTGCTGCCAGGCGGCGCTGGAAATGTTGAAGCGGGGTTGTTGGAGGCCGGATGCGGGGATTGTGAACTGGTTGACTACCGTGCTGCTTACTACTGGGGGCCCGGGAGCGACGACGGTGGAGTTGTAGAACGTGTCGATCTGGCGCTGGTCGAGAGATTGGCCGATGAGGGAGAGATTGAGAGGGGCGTTGTAAATACCCCAGCCGAAGGAGATTTTTGAGGTGTCGTCGCCGAAAGGGAGGACATTGGCGGAGACGCGCGGGCCAGCCATGGCGCTTTGCGTGAAGCGATCCCAGTCGGTGCGCAGGCCTCCTTGAAAAACAAAGTGCTTCGAGAACGACCATGTGTCCTGAAAGTAGCCGCCAGCTTGGGTGTTGGAGACTTGCGGGGCGGCAGGGCCTGCAAACGTGGAGCTGCGAACCAGGCAGCCGGAGATGGGCGAGACGCAAGGAGCTCCGGTTGGCAGACCGCCTAGAAAGGCTTGGAGGGCTTCGATTTCGGTGCGCTGGGCGGAGAGAGAATAAGTTAGGGCGGCGACGTTGGCGCCTGCGGCGAGTTGGTGAGTGCCGTGCCAGTGGCGTGTGGCGGCGGGCATACCTGCAACGGCTTGGAGGCGGCGGCCGAGCTGATGGAGGCGCTGGAAATAATTACCGGTGGAGCCATTCACGAGGAGGACGTAGGGTTGCGTGCCTTGGGGGATGAAGTCGAGGATGCTTTCGTCGGCGGCGATGCCGAAATCGAAGAGAGTATCGAAGAGCCAGAGCTGGTCTCTGAGAGAGGCGAGGTAGCGGCGCTGATCTCCGGTGACCGTGGCGGAGACTGGATCGAGAGCGTCTAAGCCGAGATTGGTGCCGCGGGCGTAGTTGTAGAGCAAGCTCGCATGAAGAATTTGCTTGGGAGTGATGTTGTATTGGAGACGGAGGAGATTGTCGCCGCCCCAGGACTCCCAGGTGTTGGCGCCGGAGGGTTGTTGTTTGACGACGGCGAAGGTGTGCTGGAGACTGATGGAATTGGAGAACCAGAAGCGGCCGCGCTGGATGGGGCCGGAGAAAGTAAAGCGGGGATACCAGTCCCCGAGATGGACGCCCTCCTGAACGTTGATGCCGGGGGCGGGATTGGTGGTGCCGAAGCGCCAGCGGTCGTCGCCATCGGGAGTTTCGAAGCTAAGGATGCTTGCGCCGGAATGAGGGTAGGCGGCGCCGAAGCTGCCTGTTTGGACTTCGGCGGCGCGCGTGGCGTCGACGTTGAAGCGGGAGGTGAGCTGGCCATTTACAGGGTCGCCGATTTCGAAGCCGTCGAGGAGATATTGGGTTTCGCCGGAGCGGGCGCCAGCGATATGGAGATTGTTCGTGTTGTCTTGAGTGATCTCGGGCAACGCGGTCAGGCTTTGCGCGAGGATGTGAGGGCTAGGGACGGGAATATCGCGGATGTCTCGGGCGGTGAGGGTGTTGCGCTGGGCGGTGTCCTGGGGATCAATTTGGTTGGCGGGAGCTGTGACTTGCACGTGCTCGTGAACTTCTTCGGCGTGGTTTAGTGTGAGATTGAGTTCGTTGGGGCCCGGTTGAAGAGCGACGGCCCGGTTGGCGATTACGAAGAAGCCTTCTTTGCGGACTTCTAGTTTGTAATCGCCTGCGGGAAGATTTTTGAGAGTGAAGCGGCCGGCGCCGTCAGTTTCCGTGCGGTAGACGCGGGCGGAGTTGTCTTCGAGTTTTAGCTGGGCGGCGGGGACGGGGACGCCGTTTTCATCCAGGACGAGACCGGTGCAGCCGGCCAAGTCCGCGGCGCGAGTTGGTACGGATGCAAAGATGGCAAAGCAGGCGAGACAGGTGAATGCGAGAGTAAGTAGGCGAGCGAAACCCATACCACACCCGGTGCTTGGGCCTGGATTTATTAAACTACGGAATGTTCGGACCGGGATTTTAATTGTATAAGCAGTTGCTCAGCTTGGCAGATGGGATAGCTGGCCCGTGTGGACCGACACTCATGCTAAAATACACGAGCAATAGGCCCGTAGCTCAGTTGGTTAGAGCGCGTCCTTGACACGGACGAGGTCTGCGGTTCGAGTCCGCACGGGCCTACCATTTCCTTCGACAAGAACGAATCCGCGCGAGCCTTCCAGCGAACTAATTTGAACAGGACACCGAGTTAATCGATGACGACCGTAAAGATTGATGCGGAGCTGAAGGCGAAATGCCCGCGGGTGGCGTTGGCGTGCGTGACCGTGGAGGTTTTGGCTGGGGAGACGCCGGCGGGATTGGACCAAGAGCTGCGTGCTTGTGAAGAGAAAATTCTGAGATTGGAGGAGCCGAAGGCGGTGTTGGAGGCGCCGGCGATTTTGGCGGCGCGGGCGGCGTACAAGGCGCTGGGGAAGGACCCGGCGAGGTATCGGGGATCGGCGGAGGCGCTGTTGCGACGGGTGATCGCGGGGAAGGGATTGCCGCGCATCAATAATGTGGTGGAAGTGATCAACTACGTGAGCGTCGATAGCCGGTTGCCGGTGGGGCTTTATGATTTGGCGCACGTGCAAGGCGATATTGTGTTTCGAGCTGGGCGGGCTGGCGAGACTTACAAGGGAATCGGAAAATACGATTTGAATTTGGAGGGATTGCCGGTGTTTTGCGATGCGGCCGGGCCGCATGGGAGTCCGACGAGCGACTCGGAGCGGACCATGGTGACGGAGGCGACGAAACGAGTCATTGCGATTATTATTTCCTTCGGCGGGCCGAAAGACATTTCGTCCGATTTAGTGAAAACCTTGGCAGTGTGGGGACACGTAACGTGCTCCCTCTTGGAGATACACGCTGCGGCTCGATAACCCCACTGGGAGATCGTCGAATAATGTATGGACGCTACTGCTGAACAGGCGCGGCAAGTTGAGACTCGTCCGCGGGAGCGCGCATTTTTTAGGCCCATCCGGTGAGCCACCAGGCACAAATGAGCGGCTTCGCGGGAGAGTTCTGTTGTATCCTTTATTCTGAAAGCAGTGGTTATCGATCATGGCGGACCAAGAAATCATCTTTACAGTGGAGGACGCTCCAGAGGGCGGCTACACAGCTCGAGCGCTCGGACACGCTATCTTCACGCAAGGTGAGACGCTCGAGGAGCTACGCCAGATGGTGCGAGACGCTGTCAACTGCCACTTTGAGCAAGAGAACAAACCACGCCTCATCCGGCTCCACATGGTAAAGGATGAGGTCATCGTGGCGTGAAACTCCCGCGCGACCTTTCTGGCCGGGAATTCGCGCACTTGCTCCGCCGGTACGGGTACGAAGAAATCCGCCAGACCGGAAGTCACATTCGTCTGAGATCCACAATTAAAGGCAAGGAACATCAAGTCACGGTGCCCGCGCACATTTCCTTAAAGGTGGGCACGCTGAGTGGAATCCTCTCCGAAGTCGCCACGTACCTCGGAATAAGCAAAGAGAATGTCGCCGAAGAACTCTTCGGCTAAATCCCACGCGTCCAGATATCGATTACTGATTGAGGGGCTGCACGAGTTCAGACTCATCCGCGGGGACGCGGTGGTTGAGGAGGCCGCGGGCGGCTAGGAGTTCGGCGTTGAGGAGAGCGGCGCCGGCGGCTCCGCGGACTAGATTGTGCGAGAGCAGTGTGAGCTTTATGTCGAGGAGCGGGCATTCGCGGACACGGCCGACGACGGCGGCCATGCCGTTTCCTGCGTGGACGTCGCGACGAGGTTGCGGGCGGTCTTCACCGTCCAGAACGACCACGGGATGACGGATGGCGGAGGGTAGGGAGGCAAGTTCGGCGTCTACTTCAAAATTGCGCAGCGCTTCGCGGACTTCTTTTAGACAGGCAATTTTTTTCAGGCTCACCGAGATGCATTCGAGGTGGCCTTCAAGTACGGGAACGCGATTGCAGTGGGCGCTCAAGCCGAGGCCGGCGTCGATGAAACGGGCGCCATCCCATTTGCCTAGCAGCTTTTGCGGCTCGGACTCCATTTTTTCTTCTTCACCGCTGATGAAGGGGATGACGTTGGCGTGAATATCCATGGAGGCGACGCCGGGATAGCCAGCGCCGGAGACGGCTTGCATTGTGACCGCGAAAACTTTTTCCAGGCCGAAGGCGTCAGCCAACGGCTTGAGGACGAGAACGAGACCTGCCGTTGAACAATTCGGGTTGGTGACGATGAAGCCGCCGTCGTAGCCGCGATTTTTTTGTTGCGTGCGGATGGCATCAAGATGCGAAGCGTTTACTTCAGGAATTAGTAAGGGAACGTCGGGATCCATGCGGTGGTTTTTGGAGTTGCTGACGACGGGATAGCCGGCGCGGGCGAAGTCTTCCTCGGCGGCGCCGGCGACGGAAGAATCAAGCGCGGAAAAGACAAAGTCGCATTCGAGGTTGGGATCGAGACTCTTGACGACGAGGCTGCGCGCTGCGTGCGGGACAGGGCCGTCGAGATGCCAGCGGACAGCTTCGGCGTAGCTCTTGCCGGATGAGCGTTCGGAGGCGGCAACTTCCGTGAGCTCGAACCAGGGATGACCAGCGAGAAGCTTTACCAGGCGCTGTCCGACGAGGCCTGTTGCGCCCAAAACGCCGGCGCGCCATTTTTTTGCCGCTCCGCCACGCAAGGGACTTTCTTCTATCTGGGCACCTTGCTGGGCACCCTGTTGCGCCATGCCCCCCTTATCGCCATTTTCCGAGGAATGCGCGCTCACGCCGCACCTCCGTGTTGCGCCCGGTCATTTGCATGCTGAGGCAGGCCGATGCGCGTTCCTCGAACATGCGGTTTGAATGTGTTGCGAATCCAGATGGTCATTTCCGTTTCGGCGGCCAGTGGCAGTACGTGTGGATGAAGAACCTTGGCGCCACTAGCGGCCAGAGCGTGCGCTTCATCATAGCTCAGGTCGTGGAGAAGTTTAGCTTCGGCAGAGGCATGCGGATTAGCGGTGTAAATCCCATCGACATCGGTCCAGATGACGAGCTCTTCGGCGTCGACAACATCCGCAATGATAGCGCCGGAAAAATCGGAGCTGTTGCGTCCAAGCGTGGTGATGCGGCCGTCGGGAGTCGCGCCGATGAAGCCGGTAACGACCGGGACCAGGCCTGCCTCGAGAAGCGGAAGAAGAACGGCGCGGCCGCGCTCCCTGGTCTCCTCCAGATGAGGCTTGGCGTCGCGGAATGTATCGCAGGTGAGGACGAAATCGGAGGAAGAAACAGGGACAGCGGCGACGCCGGATTTTTCGAGAGCGGCGGCGAAGAGACGTGCGCTGAACCGTTCACCGAAGGAGGCGAGGCGATCAGCGAGTTCGCCGGTGGCCGCGACATGGCCATCCAGCTGCACTTCATGGAGAAGATCGCGACCGAGAAGCTGAAGGCTGCGCCGAACACGCTCGTGCTGTTCATCAGAGAGTAGAAGATCCTGAAGCACGTTGAAGTGGAGATGAATGACGCCTTCGGCTTCATTGCGCGCGTGAGAAAGTTTTCCTTCGGCTAGAGCGCGGGAGATGGAGAGAAGGCGATCGGTGACGCCCTTCATCGCGGAGACAACGACGATGACGTTCGAGGATTGGGCAGCCGCGCGGACGAGACCGGCGGCGTGCGACATGCGCTCGGCTCCAAGAAGCGAGCTGCCGCCGAACTTTAAGGCGACGACATTGTGGTTAGGGCTTGCCTGCCTGCCGCGGGCGGCAACAACGAAATGGCCAGCTAAGGAAGCTTCCGCTTCGACATTTTCTTGCACGTGTTCGGGACTCATGACGTCCGCTCCTGGTTTCCGCTGGAGCGTCTCTGGCGGGGGTTTAAAAGAAGAAACCCACCGCCAGGTTCGCTCCAGGCGGTGGGTTGGAAACTTTTTCTAGCTTGCTAGCTGTTTCTCCACGCGCCGGAAGCGAAAATAGTGGACTTCGCCTTAGTCGAGGTAATCGACATAGACGTCGTCGTGGTAATTCGCTTCGTCGCGATGGAAATCATACCGGAAGAGAGATTAGCACAAGAAAAATGGGACGCAAAGCGAAAGTTTGGCAAAGATGTTTACAAACAGGTCTGCGACTCCGGAGCGTGAAAGATTAGGCTGGAACAAGTGAGGCCGGACTCGGCTTTTTGGAGTTCCGAGATGTCGAGCGGTGTGACGTGGAAGCGGTTGGCTTCCATGCGGGCACGCGTTCGAAGGAAGGACGCGGGAAAAATGATTGTACTTCCGATGGCCAGGGCGTTGGCGGCGTGTGGTTCGGTGGGATCGACGTCGATCCAGTCGTAGGCGGAAAAGGGCGCTGGATCGAACCAGACGCGGTTGGCGAGCAGCGTATTGCGGCCGAGGAATGTGACGGCGGACTTGAGATGCAGGCAGCCGGTCACGGGGACGGCGATGACTTCGTACTCCAGCGGCGCGAGGATAGCAGCGAGCTGGCGGATGCCATCGGCGTTACTGCGTTTGGTGAGACCGACGAATAATTTGCGGCCAATGCGCAGAATATCGCCGCCCTCGAGGGTACCAGGAAGCGCGATGTACTCAAGTTTGCGAAATTTGGAGATGGCTTGCGCGAGGGACGTGGCTTCGGGGCGGCGGGACTCCGTGCCGAGCGGGAAAATGACGGCGAGTTCATCGAGGACGATGGCGGGATCTTCGACAAACATGGAATCGGGAAGATGCGGCTCGGCGGGGAGGGAAATAACACGAGCGCCGAGTTTTTCCAGAAGCATTTCGTAAGCGTGATGTTGCTCGCGAGCGATTTGTAGATCAATCGGCAGGCGAGCAATGAAGCTTAATTCGCAATTTACAATGGCGGGGCTGACGGCGCGCGTGATGGCAGTGAGCACGATGCGAGGGCAAGTTTACACGAGATGCTCACCGAGAGATGCGCCTTCGCGGGTGCGGCATGCTCGCAATAGTTCACAGCGAGATGCTAGGGCCAACGCGTGGCTTGCGCAAAATGCGAAATCCAAAGAGTAGTTATGGTGATGCCGGCGCCAAGAAGCATGCCGGCGAGGATCAGTCCTACGACGCCAATCGGTATCCAAAACCCGGAGCGCGGCGCAGCCGGTTCACCCTGGAGAACAGGAGTCAAGGTTGAGGCGGCGGTCTCCGGAGCGCCGCTAAGTACAACTGCTGCGCGGGGAACATCGGTTGCCTCGGAGGGCACGACAAGACAGTACCCTTTCCGCGGAATCGTCTCAATGTAGAGGGGCTTGTCCGTGGAATCGCCCAGTGCCTGGCGAAGCTTGTTCACCGTCGTGTTGACGTTCGCGTCGTAGTTTACGTGTGTGTCGGCGGGCCAGAGGCGCTGGCGCAGTTCCTCACGGGTAACGACCTCGCCCGGCTTCTCAAGGAGCGCGACGAGGACTTGATACACTTTGCCCTGAAGTTTTAGGCGAGAGCCATCTTTGGATACTTCTTGACGCCGCTGATCCACCTGAAACGGGCCGAAACGCATAAAACGAGGACCTGATGGAGGCGCGAGGTTTGGTCGTTCTTCCATCGCGGCGTGCAGCGTTGGGATTAAATTCGGAATCATACACCCCATCCTCTATAGGCATTAGACGCAAAGAATGTCCAGGTGTTTACAGGAGAATACGAAATTTCGACAAAGAGGTTCCCTTTTTTATGCAAAAGCAGTTTCAAGTAAGCAGAGAAGTGGCGGAGAGGTGCAAAAGCTGTAAGGTGGCTGCCAGCCAGAGTGCAGTTCTTGGCAGTCGATGGACAAGCCGATGGATATTGACCGAATGTGAACACGTGTCCGCAAATGGGACAGGGATTTGCTGCGAAGGCGACTGTCAAAATTTAGAAATTCTTTTTTTACTTTGGTCCTGCGCCTGCACCGACTGCCTGAAGTTGAACTTTGAGATCCCGCAAACCAGCCGCGATGAATTCCGCTGGCCGGAAGAGGACTGGACCTGCTAGTTTCCTGCGCTTGCCTGAGTCTCGGGCAGAGTCATGATTTCGACGCTCGACGGATACCGCTTCGAGCGATAAACGTGCTGGGTCGCCTTCTGGTAATCAGAGGCTTTCGCCTCGAAAATGTTGGGAACGAACTTCTGAGGGTTGCGATCATAAACGGGGAACCAGGTGCTTTGCACCTGGACCATGATGCGGTGGCCTTTCTTGAAAACGTGATCCGCCGTGTGGAGATCTATCGTGAACGGAGTCACTTCGCCCGGCTTGAGAGGCTCCGGTTTTTCGAAAGAATTGCGGTAGCGGCCACGGAAAATCTCATCGGAAATCATCAATTCATAACCCGAGAGTTTCCAGTCGTCCGCGTATTTTTGCGGATAAACGTCGATCAATTTGACAATCCAATCGCTGTCGCTACCGGTTGTGGAAGCAAAGAGCTTGGCGGTGACTTGACCAGCGAGCGTGACGTCCTCCGCTAAGTCTTCCGTTTGCCAGGTCAGCACGTCGGGGCGTTCGTCGACGAATCGCTGGTCCTGCACAAGCCAGGTGTACCAGCTGCCGGGATGATCTTCGGGATAGGTCATGTCGATGGGGCGATGGCGATAGGGAACGGGATGCGCGGGATCGCTGACGTAGCTGTCCGACGCTTCCTCGGAATCCGTTTGCGGAGCATCGAAAGAGAGTTTTCCGTTCTCGCGGAAATAGAGGTTTTTGGTCTGCGCATCGCTCGGCGGCCAGGAATCAAATTGGACCCAGTTATTGCTTCCTGTTTGGAAAAGCAGCGCTTCCTTTAGTGGCAGCTGGCCTTTGTCTTTGAGCCAGTACTCGAACCAAGGAACTTCAATTTTCTGGCGAAAGTAGACGGACGTGTCGCTGCCAAAGGGGATTTCGCCAAGCGACTTGCCCGGCCCGCCGCCCCATCCGCCGTGATTCCACGGGCCTGCGACGAGATAGTTGAGGTGTTTCGAATCGGATTTTTCGAGGCGCGCGTAGGTGGCCATCGGGCCGTAAAAATCTTCCTGGTCCCACCAGCCGGCGACGTTGAGATTGGGAACCGTCGGTTCCTTCAATCCGTAGGCGACGGCGTGACGCTTCCAAAAATCGTCGTAACTTGCGTGGGCGACGAATTCGTTCCAGGTCGGCAGTTTTCCGTGGAAATATTTTGCATTGGCGTTCGAGAGTGCGCCGAGGCGGAGAAAAAAGTCGTAAACGTCGAAGCGGTCGAAAGCGAAGCTGAAGTTTTCGCTCGACGATTCCAGCAGAGCGGTGTATTCGAAAGCGTAGCTCAGGCGGAAGGCGCCGTTATGGAAGAAGTCGTCGCCGAGCCAGGTATCGCCCATACAAGCTTGTTCCGAGGCGGCTTTGAGCGCTGGATGAGGATTGATCATGCCCATGGTGACGAGAAAACCGTCGTAAGAAATTCCGTCGAGACCCACGCGGCCATTATTATTGGGGACGTTTTTCACGAGCCAGTCGATGGTGTCGTAGGTGTCGGTGCTTTCGTCCACGCCTTGGGCGTCGCTTGGGTCGTGCAGCGGGCGGAGCATCACGAACTTTCCTTCGGAGCCATAGCGGCCGCGAATATCCTGAAACGCGAAAATGTAGCCCTCCGGAACCATGTCGGCGTAGCGATAGATCATGCTGCTGATGCCCTTGTCGGGGCTGGCGATTCCGTAAGGAGTTCGATTCATGAGAATCGGCAGCGCCGTCGCGGCGTTTTTCGGCGTGTAGAACTCGGTGTGCAGCTTGACGCCGTCGCGCATGGGGATCATCACTTCGGTTTTGTTGAAGAGCGCTGAAAAATCGAGACGTTGGCGCTGCCGAGCGGAACCAAAGCGCGGTGCGAACGCGAGCCCGGCTATCGCCAGGAAAACGATGACTCCGGCCGTTTTACGAATGGAAGGCATGGAGACTCCCTCTGGAGTAACGCAGTTAATCGACATGGTTTCAGCGAGGCCGAGAGTATCACAAGAGATTTAGGGCGCCAGTCTCGCGAGCAAGAGCCCTCCTCGCAGAAACCCATCCGCCAATGAGATAACGCTAATTGCCTGACGTCGCAGGCGACAGCGAAATCACGACTCCCGACGGGAACTCCCTCGAACGATAGACGCGCTGAGTGGCCTTTTGGTAATCGGACTCCTTGGCTTCAAAAATGTTGGGGACGAATTTCTGCGGATTGCGGTCGATGATGGGGAACCATGTGCTTTGTACCTGGACCATGATGCGGTGGCCCTTTTTGAAAACGTGATTCGCGGTGTGGAGATCAATCGTGAAAGGCGTTATCGCATCGGGCGTGATGGGTTCCGGTTTCTCAAACGACTTGCGGAAGCGGCCGCGGAAAACTTCGTCGGCTACCATCAACTCGTAGCCGGAAAGTTTCCAGTCGTCAGGATACTTTTCGGGGTAGACGTCAATCAGTTTGACGATCCAATCGGAATCGCTTCCCGTAGTGGACGCAAAAAGTTTCGCGGTCACACTCCCCGTCAGCGTCAGGTCCTCGGTGAGTTCGTCGGTCTGCCAGGTCAGGACGTCCGGGCGATTGTCTACGAAGCGCTGGTCCTCGACGAGCCAAGTGGGCCAGCCTCCGGGATGATCGTCGGGATAGGTCATGTCAATGGGGCGATGTCGATAGGGCACGGGATGCGCCGGATCGCTGACGTAGCTATCGAAGGATTGCGGAGTGGCCGCCTGCGGCGCGTCGAAGGAGAGCTTGCCGTCTTCATGGAAGTATAGTTCTCGCGCCTGTGTATTTTTCGGAGGCCAGGAATCGAATTGCACCCACTTGTCGCTGCCGGTTTGGAAGAGAAGAGCTTCTTTGAGCGGCAAGCTGCCCTTGTTCTTGAGCCAGTATGCGAACCATGGCGCTTCAATTTTTTGGCGGAAATAGAGCGACGTGTCGCTACCAAAGGAAATAGCTCCGAGTGACTTCCCCGAGCTGCGAGCCCAGCCGCCGTGATTCCAGGGGCCTGCGACTAGATAATTTAAATGATCGGGATCGTTTTTTTCGAGGAGTTCGTAAATTTTCATCGGGCCATAGGCATCTTCCTGGTCCCACCAGCCGGCAACGTTGAGGTTCGGCACTCTTGGTTTTGTCAGGACGTAAGGCATGGCTTCCTGTTTCCAGAAAGCGTCGTAATTCGGATGCGTGACGAAATCTTTCCAGGTGGGCAGCGTGCCGTGGATATAATTCTTGTCGGCGTTGGATAGTGGGCCGAGGCGCAGATACCATTCGTACGTATCAAATTGATCGAACTTGAAAGCAAAATTCGTTTTGCCGGTTTCCATCATCGTGGAGTATTCGAAACCGTAGCTCAGGCGGAACGCGCCGTTGTGATGAAAATCGTCACCGAGAAACATGTCCGCGGGGGAAGCTTGCTCGGAAACGGCTTTGAGGGCGGGATGCGGCTCGAGCATTCCCATTACCGTAAGCCAGCCGCCGTACGAGATGCCTACGAGGCCTGCGCGGCCGTTGTTGTGCGGGACGTTTTTCACTAGCCAATCGATGGTGTCATAGGTGTCCGTGCCTTCATCGATCGCTTTCGGATCTTTGGGATCGCGCACCGGGCGTTGCATCACGAAGGTACCCTCGGAACCGTAGCGGCCGCGAATATCTTGAAAGACGAAGATGTAGTTGTCGGGAATCATCTCGGCGTAGCGGGTTAGGATGCGGCTGTAACCTTTGTCGTCGTCGTGGATACCATAAGGCGTTCGCTCGATGACGATTGGGAGCGGCTCGGTGGAGTTTTTCGGCGCGTAGATCTCGGTGTGCAACTTGACGCCGTCACGCGTGGGGATCATGACGTCGGTTTTGTCAAAGAGCAGAGAATAGTCTGGCGGATTTGGGGCCTGAGCCCGGCCGGTGAGCAAAAAGAGAAGCACTATGGCCAGCGCCCACAAATAGATTCTGCTCTTCCAAAGTAAACGCATAAATCGCATCGCAATCTCCTCCAGCAGCAGCGCGGCAGGATCGGCCTATCGAATCTGGTGAGGATAGTACACGAAACTGACAGTGGGACAGACATTCCTGTCTGTCTCACTCGCAGGCAGGTGCAAAAAGGCAAGAGACAGCCAAGAATGGCTGTCCCACTCGCAGTTCGTCTGCTAAACTATAGGTTGCTCGACCGCACCTGAGAACAAAGGAGATTCGTCCGGGCTGCTGGTTGTTTCAGCAGCTATTTTTGTCTTTGCAGTGACTGCCGCTGAGTGGTCCGCAGACAGACGTAGAAATCATGAGCCAAAATATTCGCAATATCGCCATTATCGCGCACGTGGACCACGGCAAAACAACCCTGGTGGACGCCATGCTGCGGCAGAGCGGGATTTTCCGCGCCAACGAAGCGCTCGTGGAGCGCGTGATGGATTCCAACGATCTCGAACGCGAACGCGGCATCACGATTCTTGCGAAAAATACCGCGCTTTTTTTTCATGACACGAAGATCAATATTGTCGACACGCCCGGCCACAGCGATTTTGGGGGCGAAGTTGAGCGCGCATTGCGCATGGTAGATGGAGTTGTGGTGCTGGTAGATGCCAGCGAAGGGCCACTGCCGCAAACGCGATACGTGCTTCAAAAAGCGCTCGCAGCCAAGCTGCCGCCGGTGATCGTGTTGAACAAGATCGACCGCACGGATGCACGTGCAAAAGAAGTGCTCGACGAAATCTATGATCTGTTCATCGATTTGGACGCGACCGAAGACCAGCTCGATTTCCCGGTCGTCTACACAAACGCGCGCGAAGGCATCGCCCACCGCCAAATCGGGGACAGCTCGAGGGATTTACTCCCGTTGTTTGAGACCATCGTGAAGAGTATCCCCGCGCCGCCCGGCGATCCAGACGGCGTTTTGCAAATTCAGGTCATGAATTTGGACTATAGCGACTTTCTCGGGCGCATCGCGATTGGGCGGGTGTTCAACGGCACGTTGAAACGCGGCGAAGATGTGGGCATCAGCAAGCTGGACGGAAAACTTATCTCCACGCGGATCACCAAGCTCTATACCTTTCGCGGATTGGAACGCGATGAAGCGGAGGCGGTTGGCGCAGGCGATCTTGTGGCCATTGCCGGGGTGGAAGGAATTCAGATTGGCGAGAGCATTACGGATTTGGCGACGCCGCAACCTCTCGAACCTTTGCTGATCGACGAACCCACGCTCGCCATGATTTTTACGGTGAATAGCAGCCCCCTTTCCGGTAAAGAAGGCAGCTATCTGACGTCGCGCGACCTGCGCGACCGCCTGGCGAAGGAATTGCTGACCAATGTTTCCATTCGCGTGGAAGATACGGACACGCCAGAATCTTTTCGTGTGCTGGGACGCGGCGAACTGCAGCTCGCTATTTTGATTGAGACCATGCGGCGTGAAGGTTTTGAGTTGATGGTCGGCAAACCTGAAATCGTCGTGCGCACGGAAAACGGCAAGAAGCTCGAACCGCTTGAGCGGTTGGTCGTTGACGTGCCCGAAAGCTTCATCGGAATTATTCTAGAAACTTTGGGCAGCCGGCGCGGCGAAATGCTCAAGATGAGCAATCACAACTCGGGCCGCGTGCGCATGGACTTCAAGATTCCTTCGCGCGGGTTGATCGGCCTGCGCAGCCAGTTGCTGACGGACACGCGTGGCACGGCGTTGATTCACTCCATTTTCGACGGTTGGACGGACTATGCGGGAGAGATGGCGCTTCGCCCCACCGGCGCGCTGGTGGCCGATCGTCCCGGACCGTCGACGGCTTTTGCGCTTTGGAATCTTCAGGAACGCGGCGAATTGTTTATCGGCCCCGCGATCGAAGTCTACGAAGGCATGGTCATCGGTGAAAATTCGCGCGAGCAGGACATGGAAGTGAACGTCACCAAAGAAAAGAAACAAACGAACATGCGCTCTTCCAGCGCGGACGAGGCGATCCGGCTGATTCCCCATCGCGAACTCAGCCTCGAACAGGCGATTGAATTCATCGCCGACGACGAATACGTTGAAATCACGCCGAAATCGATTCGCCTTCGGAAAAAAGTTTTGCAAGCCAACAAGCGCCCGCGCCGCTGGCAGGAGATTCGCGCCAGCCACGAAACTGCGCGCTAACCATTCCTTCGCGCGTTCTCTAGTGAGCTGACTTTTCCAGCAGTTCGGCCAGATATTGCTTCCAGAGCTCCGCCCAGGTGTGCGTGCCGTGGCCGTGCGTATTTTCGCTGGCAGGAATCAGGACGAATCGCGCGTTTTGTACTTTCTTGATTTCGCGCTCCGCGATGCCCAGTTCCGGTGGGTTGATGAAGTCATCGCCGGAATTAATGTACATCACGGGCGCCTTGATTTTACCGAGCAGCTGGGAGGGATCGTAGTTGCGCGACGCGTTAACCTGGTACAAAAGATCGTTCGCGTCCAGCGCGCTGAAACGCGTGCGGAAATAGTCGTCGAGATACTTGTCGGCGGCATCCCGCGTCGGCAGCGCCTTCTGCATGGGGATCGGCGCGCTTCCCGCAATCAGCAGAAAATCCAGCGCCGTCCGCAGTGCTTGCTTCGGTTCTTCCTTGTATTCGCCGCCCTTCCACTCCGGGTCTTCGCGAATCGCATCCATCACCATCTTGCGCCAGATGCGATTGCGCCCCGCAATTTGCACTGGCGCACACGCCAGCGGCATGAGCGCGTCCATGAAATCGGGATATGTCTCGCCCCACACGAAAGAGTGCATGCAGCCCATCGAAGTGCCTAACACGAGCCTCAGGTGATTGACGCCGAGCCCTTCGTTGAGCAAGCGGTAGTGCGCTGCGACCATGTCGTCATAGTCGTACTGCGGGAAGTGCGCGTGCATTCCATCGCTGGGCTTCGACGATTTTCCGTGGCCGATGCCGTCTGGAAGCACGATAAAATAGCGCGATGCATCGAGAAGCTGGCCCGGACCAAATAACACGCTGGCGAACTGCGGCTGGAGGAATTGCTGCCCAGTACCGCCCGTTCCGTGGAGGATGAGCACGGCGTTGGTCGTGTGTCCGGCAGCGTCGCGAACCGGTTTTCCGAGCGTGGTGTAGTGCAAGCGCAATTCCGGCAAAGATTCGCCGGAGTGGAATTGAAAATTGTGGAGGACGTAGTCGCCTTCCGAAGTTGCGGGAGCAGACGTCAGCTGCGCGGCACACGGCATCGCCAAAGAAAGCATTGTCGCCAGGACAACGCCGATAAATAGTTTGAATCTCTCGAGCATCTTTCACCTCTTCAGACCGAAATCTATCACAAACAGAAGAGCGAGGCTTCGCACGCACGCCTCTTGTGTTGATGAAGCGCTGTGAATAGACTGCAACGCGCGACGATATTCCTCATGTGCGAGGTGGTTTGATGCGAAGAATTCTTCTGCCCAGCCTGTGTCTCTTATTCTTGCCATCCCTGTGCCGGTGCCAAGCGAAACCCAAGCTTTCGCCCGCTGTAAGCGCTTTCGTGAAAGAAGACGCGGCAGTCATTGCTCTAGCCCACGTGCGCGTGGTGGACGGCACTGGCGCCGCTCCTCGTACCGACCAAACGCTGGTCATCGCGGACGGAAAAATCGTCGCGCTGGGCGATTCCGCAAGTGCAAAAATTCCGGATGGCGCGAGAGTGCTTGATCTCTCAGGACGCACGGTGATTCCCGGGCTGGTCGGCATGCACGACCACATGTTCTATCCCTCGCCTGGCGGCGGGCTTCCGCTCTATCCCGAACATGCTTCAAGTTTTCCGCGGCTCTATTTAGCAGGCGGCGTCACTTCGATTCGAACGACTGGCAGCCTCGAGCCCTACGCTGATCTCGAACTCAAACAGGCGATCGATTCGGGAAAACTCGCCGGTCCGAAAATTCACGTGACTGGCCCTTATCTCGAAGGAGAAGGAGCCTTCGCGCTCCAGATGCATCAGTTGAAGGACGCCGAAGACGCGCGCCAAATGGTCGAATTCTGGATCGCGCGCGGCGCCACTTCTTTCAAGGCGTACATGAACATCACGCCTGACGAGCTGGCCGCCGCCATAAAAGCCGCGCATGCTCACGGCATCAAAGTGACGGGCCACGTTTGCTCGATTGGTTTCCGCGAAGCGGCCGCACTCGGCATCGACGACCTGGAACACGGCATAGAGGTGGACACCGAATTTCTTCCCGACAAAAAGCCGGGCGTCTGCCCCAACCCGCAAGCCGCAGCAAAAGCGTTGCTCTCGGTCGACATCGCCAGCAAGCCCATGCAAGACATGATTCACGATCTTGTGGCGCATCACGTCGCGGTCACCTCCACGCTGCCTGTGTTCGAAACCTCCGTGCCGGGACGCGCTCCGCTTGACCCCCGCGTGCTCGACGCGATGACTCCCGAAGCGCGCATTGCCTATTTGTCGCGCCGCGCGCGAGTCTCCGATAACGCTGCAACTTCGGACGCGCCAGGAATCTTCAAGAAGGAACTGGAATTCGAACACGAATTTTCAAAGCAGGGCGGCCTGCTCCTGGCTGGCCTCGATCCGACGGGCTACGGCGGCGTAATCGCGGGCTTCGGTGACCAGCGCGAAGTAGAATTGCTCGTGGAGGCCGGCTTCACGCCGCTTGAAGCCATTCACATCGCAACTTCCAATGGCGCTGAATTCCTCGGTGAACTGGATAAGGTCGGCACTCTCGCGGTCGGCAAGGCGGCTGACATCGTTGTCCTTCAGGGCGACCCATCGGCCAATATCAAAGACATCGAGAAAGTGGAACTCGTCTTCAAGGATGGCATCGGCTATGACTCCGCCAAACTAATCGATTCCGTAAAAGGATTAGTCGGCCTGCGCTAAGGAGCAGCACATCCCGCATATCCGCAACAGAGCGACCGCGTTGCTGCCAGACAATGCGTCATCTTCCAGAAGTATTTATGATGCGCAAAAGAACACTCCAAGTCTCGATGGGGATTTTACAAAGTCGCCGCACAAGGATAAATTGGGAGTGCGCGGCGCTGGACCATATGGATGGGCGGTGTCTCAATTCAAACTGTTCCCCGCGCAGGGAATGTTGTACAGTCTAGCGCTCGTGTACAATCCGCCGCTGAACCGTTGTAACAAAACGGCTTAGCAGACTGGTAGTGCTGTCAGGCGGAGCATTCACTCTGAACTGAATAGACAGGTGGAATCCGTGAATATTGGACCCTCGAATGGGGCCTCAAACTCGAACTGCACGATTGCGGCAACGGCAACGGCTTTGCCGCCCTACACGATGACTCGCGAGGACGTGAAGTATTACATGGGCCGCGTGTTTGACATTCCTGAACGCCGCCTCGAAGCCATGATGTCCATCGTCGACAACGCGCAGGTTCACCAGCGCTACTCGATCTTTCCCATCGACTATACCGTCGAGCCGCGGCCGCTCTCCAAGACCAACCAGGAATACATGGAGCACGCTATCAAGCTCGGCCGCCAAGCCGCTGAGGAATGCTTAAAACGAGCCGGTCTCCGCCCCGACGAAGTGGATCTCATCATCACCGTCTCATGTACCGGATTTATGATTCCCTCTTTGGACGCGCACCTCATCAATCTGATGGGTTTTCGCTCCGATGTGCGCCGCATGCCTTTCACGGAACTCGGCTGTGCCGCCGGTGCAATGGCTCTGGCGCGCGCCGCGGATTACTTGAAGGCCTATCCCGGCGGAAATGTGCTGATTATCGCAGTAGAGTTGCCTTCGCTCACTTTTCAGCGCAAGGACATCTCCCAGGCGAACTTGATCTCCTCGGTTTTGTTTGGTGACGGAGCAGCCGCGGTGCTGGTGACCGGTAAAGAGCATAAGGGCCCCAAGATTCTCGTCTCAGAGACCTACACGTTCCCTGATTCGCTGGACGCCATGGGTTTCGACTTGCGCGATTCGGGATTCCACATTTTGCTCTCGAAAGACGTTCCCGAAATGATCGGCGCGAAGATTCGCGGCCTGGTGCACGGTTTTCTCGAGCGCCACGGCCGCAAACAGGAAGACATAAAGGGTTGGATTTTGCATCCTGGCGGCGCGCGCCTGCTGGGAAATGTCGAAAAAGAATTGGGCCTCTGCAAATGTGACACACAACCCTCCTGGGATATTCTCAGCAACGTCGGCAATCTTTCGAGCGCCACGATTCTTTTCATCCTGCAGGAGTGGCTGGAGAAGCGCCCGCTCAAATCGGGCGAATACGCGATGGCCGCCGCCTTCGGCCCGGGTTTCAGCGCCGAATTTCTCCTCTTGCAATGGACCTGAGCGTTATCGCCTTTCTCGGCCTTCTCGTGGCCGTAGCTCTGCTGCGTATTGTGGAGCTGCAAATTTCGCGCCGTCACCAGCAAGAGATGATTTCGCGGGGTGCCGCAAAGGTGGAAGAGCCCCGGTTTCGCTGGATGGTCCTGCTGCATTCTGCGGTACTCATCGGCGCCGCACTCGAAGTCATTCTTCTTCGCCGCCCGTTTATCCCCGTTCTTGCCGCCATCATGTTTGCGGTTTTCTTGGCTGCGAATGTCGTGCGCTGGTGGGTTATTCGCACACTCGGAAATCATTGGAACGTCCAGGTGGTGGATTCCACCAGCCTCGGTGTCATCTCCTCAGGTCCTTTCCGCTACGTTCGCCATCCGAATTACGCCGCAGTTTTTGCGGAGATGTTGGCGCTGCCGCTGATCCACACGGCATGGATTACCGCCATCGCCGGTTCGCTCGCGCACATCGCCGTACTCTCGATGCGACTCTCCACCGAAGAGCGCGTACTTCTCGCCAATCCCGAATATCAGGCCACGATGGCCAACAAGCCGAGATTCATTCCCGGTGTTTTCTGAAAGAATGTATGAGGATTTCCTGGCAGTTTCGAACCCTTGCGCTGGCTGTCTTGCTCATCCCCGCTTTATCCCCCTCGCAAACGGCCCCGGATGCCAGCGATTCGGCATTCACCGAGGTACCGGAGCTGAAGGAAGGCTTCCGGCTGCTCTATGTGCAGAAATATCCAGAGGCCCGCGAAAAATTTTCGGCATGGACTTCCGAACACCCCGCCGACCCGTTTGGTTTTGTGGCCACGGCGGCGAGCTATCTTTTTGAGGAGTTCTACCGGCAAGGCGTCATGACGAGTGAATTCTTTCTGGATGACAAGAAGTTCCTGCGAGGAATCGAGGGTAAGCCCGATCCCGAGCGCATGAAGAACTTCCGCGCTTCGTTGGAGCAAGCCCGCAAGCTCTCCAACGGGCGTCTCTCGAAGGATAAGAATGACGCTCCAGCGCTCTTTTCTTTGACCCTGGCCGCCGGCATGGAATCCAACGCTGACAGTATCCTTGAAAAAAAACATGTCGATGGCCTCAAAAGAATGAAGGAAGCCAACGAGCACGCCAAACTGCTTCTGGCGCGGCGTCCCGATGCCAATGATGCTTGGGTCGCGCCGGGCTCGGCGAATTACATCATCGGGTGCCTCTCCGGCGGCGTTCGCATGGTTTTGTGGTTTGGTGGCGTTCACGGCGATAAGAAGCTGGGCATGGAGCAAGTCGGGAAAACGGCTGAGAAAGGTCGCTACCTCGAGCCCTTTGCGAAAGTTCTTCTGGCGCTGGCAGCGCGGCGCGAAAAACAGGACGCTTTGGCGAAAAAGCTCCTGCACGAATTGACCGAGGAATTTCCAGACAGTCCGCTTTTCACAGCGGAATATGCGAAGGTCGTGGGCCGCCCGATTCCGGCGGAGTTGAAGCCGAATTAGGTTCGCTTGTGCCAATATGAATGCACTAGAATTGCATTCTCGGACTGCCCCGAACCGGCGAATATACTCAAAAGGTGGTGACGTGTGTTTCAACAGGACCTGCTAAAAGGCCGGGCGATCTTCTTGACGGGCGGGGGGACCGGCTTGGGCCGTTCCATGGCTTTACGCTTTGCGGAGCTTGGTGCCCGCATGTATCTCGTCGGCCGTCGCGAGGAGCCGCTCAAGGAAGTTTGTTCGGAGATTCACCGCGCGGGCGGCTCGGCGGCGTTCACCACCTGCGACGTGCGCGACTACGGCGCGGTCGAATCCGCTGCGGAAAAGGCCGAGCAGCAGTTTGGACGCATCGACACGGTCGTCAACAATGCCGCGGGAAATTTCATCGCACGCACGGAAAAGCTTTCGCCCAACGCCTTCGGCACGGTGGTGAGCATCGTGCTCAACGGCACCTTCCATTGCACGCAGGCATTCGCCAAGCGCTGGATTTCGCAAAAGCTCGGCGGCAATGTCCTAAACATCGTGACCACCTACGCCGCCGCCAACAGTGGCTCCGGTTTCATTGTTCCTTCGGCATGCGCGAAAGCCGGAGTGCTCGCTATGACCACTTCGCTCGCCGTCGAGTGGGCCAAGTACCACATCCGCCTGAATGCCATCGCTCCAGGGCCGTTTCCTACGGAAGGCGCATGGTCGCGGCTCATGCCTTCGCGGCAATTTGAAGATCATTCCAAGGACAAACACCCCATGAAGCGCTTCGGGCGTCACGAGGAGCTGGCCAACCTCGCGTCGTTTCTCTTGAGCGATATGGCGGAATACATTAACGGCGAATGCGTGGTCATTGACGGCGGCCAATGGCTGCGCGGCGCCGGCGAGTTCAACGATTTGCTCATGCTGCCGGAAGCCGCCTGGGAAGCGCTCGAGGCTGCCCGCACCAAGAAATCCTGACGCCGCCTATTCCGGCCATAGTGCTATATGAAGTTCGCCGCTAGTCACTTTGCAGCTCGCGTCTCTCCTCTTCCGGTCACCGCCTTGACCCGGATACAGCACGCCGATAAGCTTAGACTTTCTCCTTCCAGGTGAGCTAATCATGGAGCAAGTGCAAGTCACATTGCCGGACGGCAAGGTTCAAGAGGTGCCCAAGGGCACCACACCGGCGGATATCGCGCGCAAAATCTCGCCCCGCCTCGCGGACGCCGCCCTCGTAGCTCGTGTCACTGCAAACAATGGAACTCCGTTGCCCAATGCTCCCGATCTGGGCGAACTGATCGATTTGCGCCGCCCGCTCGAAGAAAACGTCAAGCTGCAAATCCTGACCGAAAGAGATCCCGACGCGCTTTTCGTCTTCCGCCATTCCGCAGCGCACTTGCTTGCCGCCGCGGTGATGGAACTTTATCCCAACGTCAAGCTGGGCATTGGCCCGCCGATCGACACAGGTTTCTTCTACGAGTTCCTCCGCGAGGAGCCGTTCACGCCCGAAGACCTCGCGAAGATCGAAAAGAAGATGCACGAGCTCGCCGCGCAAGATCTGCCCAACGAGCGCAAGCTCATTCCCAAGCCCGAAGCTCTGGAGCTGTACAAAAAGTCCAACCAAATCTTCAAGTGCGAACTCGTCGAAGAAAAAGCCAACGAGCTAATGGTCTCCTTTTATTCCACCGGAAAGTTCCTCGACTTCTGCCGCGGCCCGCACATCCCCTCTACCAAGCGCATCACCGCGTTTAAGCTAATGAATGTCGCCGGCGCCTACTGGAAGGGTCAGGAGGGCAATCCGCAACTCCAGCGCATTTACGCGGCGTGTTTCTTCACGCAAAAAGAACTGGACGAATATTTGCACCGCCTGGAAGAAGCCAAGCGCCGCGACCATCGCAAGCTCGGCGTCGAGCTCGAACTCTTTAGCATCCAGGAAGAAGCTGGCCCCGGCCTCATTTTCTGGCATCCCAAGGGCGGCCTCATCCGCAAAATTGTTGAGGACTGGCTTCGCGACGAGCTCCTCAAGCGCGGCTACGACCTCGTCTACACTCCGCACATCATGCGCCTCGACCTCTGGAAAACCAGCGGCCACACCGGCTTTTACAAAGACAGCATGTTCGGCCCGGTGGAAGTCGAGAAAGCTGACTACCAGCTCAAGCCCATGAACTGCCCGGGCCACATTCTCATCTACAAATCGAAGCTGCACAGCTATCGCGAGTTGCCCGTCCGCCTAGCTGAGCTAGGCACTGTGTATCGCTACGAACGCAGCGGCGTCCTTCACGGCCTCCTCCGCGTCCGCGGCTTTACGCAAGACGACGCGCACATTTTCTGCACGCCTTCGCAAATCGAAAGCGAAGTCGAAGCCTGCATCGATTTCGCCTTCGCCGTAATGAAAAATTTCGGCTTCGACAAATTCGAAGTCGAACTCTCCGACTGGGACGCCTCCCATCCTGAAAATTACGCAGGCAAGCCCGAAGACTGGCAACGTGCCACGGCCGCGCTTGCCGAAACCATGAAGAAGCTCAACATTCCTTATAAGACCATCACCGGCGAAGCCGCCTTCTACGGCCCGAAAATTGACGTCAAGCTCATTGACGCCATCGGCCGCCCCTGGCAGCTCACTACTGTCCAGTTCGATTTCAATTTGCCTGCGCGTTTCGGCCTCGAGTACGTCGCCGAAGACGGAGCCAAGCATCAACCTTTGATGGTCCATCGCGCGCTGCTCGGTTCCGTCGAACGCTTCTTTGGCATTTTGATCGAGCACTACGCTGGCGCATTCCCGCTCTGGCTCGCGCCCGTGCAAGTCCAAATCTGCCCCGTCAGCGAAAAAGTCGCCGACTACGCCAAGAACGTCACCGAAACTCTCAAGCGCCACAACATCCGCGTCCATCTCGACGACCGCAACGAAAAGCTCCCGGCCAAAATCCGCGACGCCCAGCTCCAAAAAATTCCCTATATGCTCGTCGTCGGCGCCAAAGAAGCCGAAGCCGGCACCGTCTCCGTCCGCCACCGCAGCAAAGGTGACCAAGGCCCCAAGCCCCTAGCCGAAGTCGTCGCCGCGCTGCAAGAAGAAGTCGCCTCCCGCGCGCTGGCCTAAACGTTGCGCATCATCTTCACACTGTCGGTCGGCAATTTCCTTGAGCGAGGGTTTACATGCTCTCTCGTAGAACATTTCTCACGCTAACTGGCGGCACACTCGCAATGCCGCCTGCCTCTTGGGGAGGTACTGAACCGCCCACGATGCTCGACCACATCCTCCTCGGCTGCACCGATCTCACCACCGGCATCGACTTCGTCGAAAAACGCACAGGCGTTCGCGCCGTATTCGGCGGCGTCCATCCCGGACGCGGCACGCGTAACGCTCTCCTCTCTCTCGGCGAAAAACACTATCTCGAAATCATCGCGCCCGATCCGCTGCAATCCGACGCGCCAGACCGCTACGACTTGGCCAAACTCATCGAGCCGCGCCTTGTCGGTTGGGCCGCTCACCCCGGCGACCTGGACCAATTCGCCACTCGTCTCCGTGATGCCGGTCTCGCCTTCGACGGTCCGAACCCGGGCTCCCGCAAACGCCCCGACGGCCGCCTCCTCCAATGGAAAACGCTCAATCTCAAAGACAATCGCGGCGGCCTCCTTCCCTTCTTCATCGAGTGGAGCGCCGATACCGTCCATCCTTCCGCCGACGCGCCCGCCGGATGCCGCATCGTCCACTTTGCTCTCAGCACGTTCAATGTTGTCGAAATTATCCGGCTCTGCACTCAACTTGGCCTTGACGTGAAAATCGAAACCGTCGGCAAACCATACCTCCGCGCCACCATCGCAGGTCCGAAAGGCGAACTCGCTCTAACCAGCTAAAGAGCTAACCGGATCCACCAGCGTCTCGCCCGCCACCCGTAGGGCCAGTTTGGGTATTGCCGGGCAACCCGCAGAGCGTGCTATACTTTGAAACCCGTCCCCGGCCCGTTTTCGGCTGTGTGGATGGACTATAACGATTCGAGGCCCAGCCCGGCGAGGCGGGCAGCACGGCGCCTTTCAGCACTTAGGGGGGAATATCGCAGAACGCAGCTTCCGGCAGAGCGATCGCATCCGCGTCAACGAGCGGATTCGCGCTCGCGAGATCCGGGTGATTGATGAAGAGGGCGGCCAGCTTGGCGTCATGCAGCCATTCGAGGCCATGAAGTTGGCGCGCGAGCGCGGACTTGACCTGGTGGAAATTTCTCCGACGGCGGACCCGCCAGTTTGCAAGATCACCGACTACGGCAAATATCTCTATCAGGCCAACAAAAAAGCGCACGAACAGCGCAAGAGCAGCCGTGGCTCGCAGCTCAAGGAAGTAAAGTTTCGTCCCGCCACCGCGGAGCACGATTATCAGGTTCGCAAGAACCAGATCATCCGTTTCCTCGGCGACGGCCACAAAGTTCGCGCGATGATTTTCCATCGCGGCCGCGAAATGGCGCACCAAGAAGTTGGCCGCGCGAAGATGAACCGTTTGCTGGTGGAAATCGGCGAACAATGCCAGATCGAAACAATGCCGCGCATGGAGGGCAACGTTCTGGTAGCGCTGCTAGCGCCGAAAAAAGGCGCCACGGTAGCCAAGCCCAGCGGCCAACCAGCGGCCAACGCCCAGCAGTCGCAGTAACACATGAATTTGGTTCTCGTAGGGGCACGCCGTGCCCGCTGATCGGTTACCGGGAAAAATAGAATTGGAGCGGCGGCGCAAGCCCCGCCCGTCAAGGAGAGCATTTAAGGCCATGCCAAGAAATTCGACGAAACCAAAACTGAAACTAAAAACACATCGCGGCGCCAGAAAGCGCTTCAAAATCACCGCGAACGGCAAAATCAAACGCATGCACTCCGGCAAACGCCACCTCATGGGCACAAAAGCCCCCGGCCGCATGCGCAAACTCAAGAAGCTGACGCTGGTCAGTCCGAGAGACGTAGCCGCCGTCAGACAAATGCTTCCCTACGGCTAGTTTGCACGCGCCGTAAGCTTCACCGATCTTCGAGTTTCGAATTTCTTTTTTCGATTCTCGACTTCGTGCCAGGCAGCGCTTCACGGGTGCCTGCCGGCCGATAAGCCGCAAAAAATGTTTCGCCGCAACGCGAATCATCCGCGGCCTGCAACAAATCAGAGACAAACCCGCTGCCGAACGCGTTTTTCTCCGCGTGAGCGCACCTCGTTTGTCTCCCAAACTTAAGGAGAAAAACCCATGGCACGCGTAAAACGCGGCACAAAACGCCGCGCTCGCCGTAAAAAGTATCTCAAACGGACAAAAGGCTTCTTTCTAACAAAAAGCAAGCTCTACCAGTCCGCGCAAGAAGCAGCGAATCGCGCCGACCGTTACGCCAAGCGCGATCGCCGCGTAAAAAAACGCGAATATCGCAAGCTCTGGATCCAGCGCATAGGCGCAGCCGCCCGCAACAACGGCCTAACCTACGGCCAGCTGATCCACGGCCTCAAAGCCGCCGGCGTTTCGCTAGATCGCAAAATCCTAGCCGACATCGCCGTCAAAGACGCGGCCGCCTTCACCAGCCTGGTAGCCAGCGCGAAAGCAGCCGCCCCGCCGCCACAGCGGGCCAAAGCCTAGTTGTAGCCGCCCTCCTCAGAGGGCGGGCTTTCCCGTCGGGGCCCGGACTCCATTTTGCAGGACGCTTCGACGCTGAGCTTTCTCTTGTGGGGGCACGATACAACGTGCCCTTACTGCATTGGTATCTCGCTAAATCATGCCACTAACTGACACCGGTACCGACAAGACGCTGGCCGCTCTCGGCTTGATCGAGGCGGCGCAGGTCGCGGCGCGTTTCGTTCAAGTCTTCGGGCATTTCGAAGACCAGATTCAAAACGCCCGCGACGAATCGACATGGAAACTACTTCGAGATGCCTGGCTGGGCCGCAAATCCGGAATACTTACGCAAATCACCGACAACTGGCTCAAACCCGCTACACCAGAACTAAAGCGCGTGGTCGGACAAAAATTGAACGAGTTGCGCGCTCACGTGGAATTGCACATCGCAGCGCGCCGCGCGGCCATCGAATCCGGCGCCGACCAATCTGCCCTCGCCCATGAGCACATCGACCTCTCTCTCCCCGGCGTCCAACGCCCCATCGGCTCGCATCACCTCATCCGCCAGGTCTTCCAGCAAATCGAAGACATCTTCGTCTCCATCGGCTTTTCCGTCGTCGAAGGCCCCGAAATCGAAACACCTTATTACAATTTTGAAGCCCTCAACATCCCCGAATTTCATCCCGTCCGCGACGATATGGACACTTTCTATCTCGACCTTCCGAAGGGCGCCCCAACGCCGCTGCTTCTCCGCACGCACACCTCGCCCATGCAAATTCGCACCATGGAAAAGCGCAAGCCTCCGGTGCGCGTCATCGTCCCCGGCAAGGTCTATCGCCGCGACAATCCCGACGCCACGCACTCCTTCATCTTCCATCAAGTCGAAGGCCTAGCCGTCGACGCGGACATCACCTTCTGCGATTTCACCGGCACCATCGAATATTTCGTCAAACAATTCTTCGGCCCCGGCGTAAAAACCCGCTTCCGCCCCAGCTATTTTCCATTCACCGAGCCGAGCGTCGAGTTCGACGTCTCCTGCATCTTCTGCGGCGGCAGCGGCACAGCCGCAAGCGGCGGCACTTGCTCCAAATGCAAAGGTGCCGGCTGGATCGAACTCTTCGGCGCAGGCATGGTCGACCCCGCCGTCTACGGCTTCGTCAACTACGACCCCAAAAAAGTCAGCGGCTTCGCCTTCGGCATGGGCATCGACCGCCTGGCCATGCTGAAATACCAAATCGACGACATCCAAGTCTTCTTCCAAAACGACGTCCGCTTCCTCCGCCAATTCCCATGACCAGCCAACTAATCGAATCACTCTCATTCCCCGGGCCTGACTGCTCAGCTACAAAACCGTCATTTCTTGTAACTCTCGGCCCAGCTACAAAACCGTCATTTCGAACGGAGCAAGCCGACGCTTTTTCTTTCACGTTCGCTCCTGCGAACGTGTCGGCTTGCGCAGTGAGAAATCTCTCTTCGATTTCAACCCCGCGTCTCGCGCCACACTCGCAACTAACCGATCATCGCTCGGTTCCTGCTGGCTACTCACTATCCACTACTCACTACTCACTTCTTGCCCGTCGCCGTTCACGGAACACGGATCACGGGACACGGATCACGCTCTCATGACCTTCACCGACGCCAAACAACGTTTCTCCAACCGCGTAGCCGACTACCTCCGCTATCGCCCGGGCTATCCCTTGGGCGTACGTGATCTCCTGCGCGCAGAATGTGGCCTCCGCACCGGCCACGTCATCGCCGACATCGGCTCCGGTACTGGCTTCCTCAGCGAGCTCTTCCTCAAAAACGGCAATCGCGTCTTCGGTGTCGAGCCCAATGAAGCCATGCGCCAGGCCGGCGAAGAATACCTCGCCGAGTTCGACAACTTCACCAGCATCAACGGCTCCGCCGAAAGCACCACCCTCGAAGATGCCTGCGCCGATTTCGTCGTCTGCGGTCAGGCTTTCCACTGGTTCGACCGGGACGCCGCCCGCCGCGAATTTCAGCGCATCTTCAAGCCCGGTGGCTGGCTCGTCGTCGTTTGGAACGAACGGCTTGTCGAGGCGAGTCCCTTCGTCCGCGAATACGAAAACCTGCTTCGAAAATTCGGCACGGACTACGAGCGCGTCAAGGAAAACTATCCGACCGAAGAGCATATGCGCGAATTCTTCGGCACGAATGAGTACAGATCCCACGAGCTTCCCAATTTTCAGGAATTCGACTTCGACGGCCTCGCTGGCCGCCTGCGCAGCAGTTCCTTCGTCCCCACGCCGGACGCCCCGGCCTACGAGTCGATGATGGCCGAACTCCGCCGCATCTTCGACGCCCACAACAAAGACGGCCGCGTCCGCCTCGAATACTCCACCCACATCTATTTCGGCCATCTGGCAGGTGCAGGCTAATGCGACAGCTCCCAAATCGCCCCACACTCATTTTTTCATTTCGCCCCTGTAGGGGCGGGGCTTGCCCCGCCCAGCCGCATCACACATCGCCTGCTTTTTCGCCGTCCTTCTTCACTGTCAGCTGTGAGCTCTCAGCTGTCAGCTCCCACACCGGTCACAGGTCACGAGTCACGGATCACGAAGCCACAAAACGGAGCTCCACCGCCCCATGAAGCTCATCTACAACTGGCTGAAAGACTTCGTTGACATCACCGCCTCACCAAACGACCTCGCCTCGCGCCTGGCCCTCTCCGGCACCAACATCGGCAGCGTCGAAAACGGTCTCCACGGCGCCATCATCGACGCCGAAGTTGGTTCCAACCGCCCCGATTGCCTGAGCCACTACGGCATCGCACGCGAACTCAGCGCCGTCTACAAACTCCCGCTCAAGCCCTTCGGTACAAAGCCTGCGGAAGGCGCCACAAAAGCATCCGACGCCGTAAAAGTCGAAATCCAATCTCCCGAACTCTGCGGCCGCTTCACCGCCCGCGTCATTCGCGGAGCAAAAATCCAGCCATCCCCGAAATGGCTGAAAGACCGCCTTGAAGCCAGCGGCGTAGCCAGCATCAGCAATGTCGTTGACATCTCGAATTACGTCATGCTCGAGCTCGGCAACCCCCTTCACACCTACGACTACGACAAAGTTCGCGATCACCGCATCGGCGTCCGCCGCGCAAAATCAGGCGAAAAAATTCGCACCCTCGACGGCCTCGAGCGCACCCTCGATTCCTCCATGTCGGTCGTCTACGACGGCGATGGTTCCCGCGCCGTCGGAATCGGCGGCGTCATGGGCGGCGCCGACACCGAAATCTCCTTCTCCACAAAAAATATCCTCATTGAATGCGCCTGGTTCGAACCCATCGCCGTTCGAAAAGCCGCGCGCTTCCTGAAGCTTCACACCGAAGCCTCCACGCGCTTCGGCCGCGGCGCCGATCCCGAAACCGCCGAACTCGCCTCCCGCCGCGCAGCTGAACTCATCCTGCAACTCGCGGGCGGCGAGCTGCTCGCCGGCGTCGTCGATGTCTATCCCGGCAAACATGCTCCGAAGAAAATCCAGTTGACCCGCACGGAGCTTCTTCGCGTGATGGGCGCGGACGTTCCTGACAAGGAAATCGAAGCGATTCTCAGCGCACTGGGCTTCGCTCCCGTTCGAATCGGCGAAAATCGCGGCGCGTCAGGCTCGCTGCTCGCCGCCTGGGAATGCACGCAACCTTCCTGGCGCGCCGAAGTCGAACGCGAAATCGATTTGATCGAAGAAGTCGCCCGCATTTATGGCCTCGACAAATTTCCGCCGCGCCTGCCCGCCGCCCGCCAGGGCGCGCAGCGCTTGCCGAAATTCGAACCTGAACTGCGCGTACGTGAACGTCTCATCGGTCTCGGCTATCGCGAAATCTTAACGATCCCTCACGTCGCCGAAGACCGCGACGCGCTTTTCCGCCCCGAAGGCGTCTCTCCCGCGCGCCTTTCAAATCCCCTCTCGGAAGAAGCCAGCGTCCTCCGTTCGAATGGCCTCGTCACAATGGCTGCCGCTCTCGAATGGAGTCTCAATCACGGGCAGCGCAACCTCCGCCTCTTCGAAATCGGCCGCAGCTATCGCCTCGAAGGAAGCGCCTCCGTTGAAACGCCCATCCTCACGATCGGTGCGACAGGGGAAGCTCGCGAAAAAGACATCTACGAAAGTGCGCGTGAGTACGAATTCGCAGACATGAAAGGCGACCTCGACGCCGTCGCCAACCTCGCCGGCGGCTTCGAATGGTCGCCAAGCGGAGCCAGTTGGACCCACGCCGCCCGACGCGGAACAATTCATCTCAACTCTGTCATTCCGAGCGAAGCGAGGAATCTCTCTTCGCTTGGAACCGCAGGCCAACTCGCGCGCCGCGTCGCCGACAAATTCAAATTGCGCCAGGACATTTTCCTCGCGGAAATCCATCTCGACCCGCTATACGCTGCGATCAGCGCGGCAAAAGAAGCACGTCGCTACGAGCCGCTTCCGCGTTTCCCCGCAGTCGAGCGTGATTTTTCCCTACTCCTCGCCGACGGCACTCCTTTTTCGGATGTAGTCAAAACAATTCGCTCGCTCAACATCACCGAGATCGCGTCCATCGAAGCAGCCGATCTCTTTCGCGGTAAAAATGTGCCAGCCGGAAAATATTCGCTGCTCGTCCGCGTAACCTTCCAAAGCCGCGAAGCCACGTTGACCGAAGCGCAAATCAGCGATTTCTCCGCCAAAATCATTTCGGCGCTCGAGAAGAATCTAGGCGCCCAACTCCGCGCCAGTTGATTGTTTTCGTCCACCCTACGGTGCGCTACAATCCGGAGACATGAGCGGTCCCGTAAAAGTTGAGATATTCGGTCAGATGTACGCGATTCGCGGCGATCTGGATGAATCCTACGTCCACAAGCTAGCGCAGTACGTCGATGAAAAAATGCAGGCAATCGCGCTAGCCACCGCGACGGTGGACACGCAAAAAGTCGCCGTGCTCGCCGCCCTGGCGATCGCCGACGAACTCCACAGCATCCAGAAAGATCGTGGCGACCGCGAAGAGTTGATGCGCGAACAAGCCGAGCGCTGCCTGACCCTCGTCGAGCGCGCACTGAAACAAACCGCTTGAGCTGCCGGTCGAGGTCACTTGGTCTTCTCGATTCCGAGCGACAAAAAGTTGGCACCATAGGGAGATTCGCTGCGCCAGAACGCCGCGACTGTAGGAAATTTCTGGGCAATTTCGCGGATGAGCTGGTTGGCTTCGAGCTCAGTCACGAAGGGGAGCAGACACACGTAGCCTCGGCTTTTCACTGCATATAAACCGCGGGGCTCAGGTTGCTCCTCACTTCCGGCCGCTCCGCGAAATTCAAGCCACCGTACGTCGGCAGCGCTCACTGCCTGTCCCATTCGCATCCTCGGTTCGGCTTCTCCCCCAGTGGAAAACTCAACGTTTGTAACGCGCAGCTCGACGCGCTTGGTCCTAAATACGGCAACGAAAGTGGCAGTCACACTCACGATCGATAGGGTCGCCCACGCATAGCGTGGCAAGTAGCGAGCTGACGCCAATGCGATACACGCTCCGGTGATCACGGAAGTCAGAAGTTTCTCCCAAAACGGTGGGCTATGCCGAACCAAAGCGCGCAGACAGGCCGGCGAATTGATCATTTCAAGGTGCGTAGCCATTGCAGAGTCACTGGCTCCAGTTGGTTGGGGTGCGGATCCAGCGGTGCTTGCGGAGTTCGGCGTGCAGCGCGGCAGGAAGCGAACCTTTGGCGCTTGTAGCGAGGTTGGATTCGACGTTGCGCATTTTACGCATGCCCGGGATGATGGTGCTGACTTCTTTGTTATTGAGGATGAAGCGCAGGGCCATCTCCGGCATGGTCATGCCATCTTTGAGGAGCGGCTTGAGCGCGTCGGCGTGGGCCACGCTGCTCTTGAGATTTTCCGCGACGAAATACGTGCCGCGCCAGTCGCCCTTCGGCCAGGTGCTGTCGAGGGTGAGCGTTCCCGCGAGCGAGCCTTCATCAAAGGGAACGCGCGCGATGACGGCGACGTCTTTTTCGCGGCACGCGGGAAATAGTTCGTCCTCGGGATTCTGGTCGAAAATGTTGTAGATGACCTGAACGGCGTCGACGAGGCCGGCGCGCACGGCGCGGATGCCGTTCCACGGTTCCCAGCGATTGAGGCTGATGCCAACGGCGCGGACTTTGCCGCTGCCGCGCAGGTTTTCGATGGCGCGAGGCAATCGCTCGTCGTCAAGCCACTTGTCTTCCCAGGTGTGAAACTGGATGAGGTCGAGCGTTTCGACACCGATGTTGGCAAGACTTTTCTCCACGTACTCGACGATGTAGCCGGGCGGAAAGCAATCGTCGAGAGAAAACTCACGGCGGCTGGGCCAACGCCGATTTTTCGGCGGCACTTTTGTCGCCAGGTAAAGTTTTTTGTCGGGTCCGCCGACAGCGGCGTTGCGTTGATTGGCGCCAAGGATTTTCCCGAGAAGCTGTTCGCTGTGGCCGTCCCCATAAGCCCATGCCGTGTCGAAAAAGTTGCAGCCCAGATCGATGGAACGCTGAAGTGACGCAAGCGATTCCGTATCTTCCGAGCCCGTCCAGCCGGCCATGCCCCACATCCCATACCCAATTTCGCTTACGTTCCATCCCGTGCGGCCAAATCTGCGGTAGTTCATCCCCTGCTCTCCTGGAGTCGAGGGCCTATTATACGCAGACGGCCACTCGCTCGCGATCCCGGCAAACATAACTGTGGACAAGACAAATTTAATTCAAAGAGCGATAATGCTTCCATCTCAGACGGAGTTCTCGCTCGGAGCAAAAAGCCGTAGCTCCTTGCGTAGGTTCTTATTTCTTGCCGTGAAATTTGCGGGTGCGCACTGCTCGTAATTTGGTGCTCGCTTTCCCGAGTGGAGTTTCGCGGTGTGGTGTTTTTCGGAGTTGTAAGGATTGACCTCTTCGCCTCAGCCAGGTCCGAGGAAAGCGGAGCGCCTTCTTCTCGCGCTCTTTCTGCTTTCCCTGCCCATGCTCAATCCCTGGGTCCGCGGTGACGGTGTCGGCTACTACGCCTACGTGCGCGCTCCGCTGATCCAGCACAATCTCGATTTCGTCCGCGACTACCAAGAAGCCAACACCAGCTTCCGGGAGAATCGCCTCGACAAGAACGGCCAACCCACCACCGAATTTCGCACCCGCACCGGCCACCTTGAAAATCACTTCACGGTCGGCCCCGCTATTCTCTGGGCTCCCTTTCTGCTGGTCGCGCACGCCGGCGTTCTTTTCGCGCGTTCCATGGGGTCGGCGATTCCCGCGGACGGTTTTTCCACGCCGTACCGCATCGCGATGGCGCTGGCCACCGCGTTCTACGGTTTTCTCGGTTTGCTGATTTCGTTTCGCCTCGCGCGCAAATACGTCCCGGAAACCTGGGCGATGCTCGCCACGCTGGCGATCTGGTGGGCGAGTTCCCTTCCCGTTTACATGTATTTCAATCCTTCCTGGTCCCACGCGCACTCGGCTTTTGTCGTCGCTCTTTTTTTGTGGTACTGGCACGAAACGCGCGACGCTCGCACGCTGAAGCAGTGGATTGCGCTGGGGGCCATCGCGGGGTTGATGCTCGACGTCTACTACGCCAATGTGATGCTGTTCGTCATACTGCCGTTTGAAGCGGTGAGGGAATACAGCGCAGCGGCGCGAAAGGCGACGCCCGGCACTCCCAGCGTTTCGCAGCTGTTCGGGCGGCACGCCGCTTTCGCCGCCACGCTTCTCATTTGCATGCTCCCCACGTTCATCGCGCACCGGATCATTTACGGCAGTTTCCTCGAGACAGGCTACATTCCCGTCAGCCAGTGGTTCTGGGGGTCGCCGTATCTTTTCTCCGTTTTGTTTTCCTCGAATCACGGCTTGCTTTCCTGGACGCCGGTCCTTCTCTTCGCTGTGGTCGGCCTGGTGGCTTTCTGGCGGAGCGTGCCTCGCGTGGGTGGGGCCTTTCTGTTCGCGGCGATCGCGTTTTATTACTTCATCGCTTCGTATCCGGATTGGGCGGGGATTTCTTCCTACGGAAGCCGGTTTTTTGTTTCGCTCACCCCGCTTTTTATTGTGGGGCTGGCCGTTTTTCTGGACCGCTTCACGCGTATCTTTCGATCGCCCCGCGCTGCGCTCGCCGCCGCGTCCATTTTTCTCGCCTGCTTTGTTTTCTGGAACGCAGGCCTGATGTTCCAGTGGGGCACGCACCTCATCCCCGCGCGCGGCCCGATTTCCTTTTCGGAAATGATCCGCAATCAGTTCGTCGTCGTGCCGCGCCAGATTACGGCGCAGCTCGAAAAGTACTTGTTTGGCCGCAAAGCCATGATGCAGCAGATCGAACAGCGCGACCTCGAGCAGCTCAAGCAGAATCCTCCTCCCGAGTAGTACAGCCGCACCTAGCTTTGGGCCCTTTCTCGAAAACGCTCGAGACCACAGCGTCAGGAATGTGTGGTATCGCCGCCCCCCCAATCACTGCACAGGCAGGAGTGCCTGTGCGAACAGGCGCGCATCTCTGCTAATCTACTTGCGGGATCACCCAACTCTCTTGGAGCACTGCTAAAACTCGATGGCTTCGGTCACCGCACCCGCTTCGCCGCTTCCGGTGCCGCATGCAGAGCCGGCCACCGTGCGCATTGAACCGCCGCGCGGATGGCTCGATCTGCGCCTTGCCGAAGTGTGGGCCTACCGCGAACTGCTTTACTTTTTCGTCTGGCGCGACGTAAAAGTGCGCTACAAACAAACGGTGATCGGCGTTGCCTGGGTTGTGCTGCAGCCGCTGATGACCATGGGCGTTTTCACGCTTTTTTTTGGGCGCCTTGCCAAACTGCCGTCCGACGGGCTCCCGTACCCCGTGTTTTATTTTACGGCGCTGGTTCCGTGGAACTATTTCGCGACCGCGCTGCAATCCTGCACGAACGTGGTGGTCGATAACCAGAGGGTCATCACCAAAGTTTTCTTTCCGCGCCTTGTACTGCCGCTTTCCGCGGTTGTTTCCGGCCTGGTGGATTTCGCTATCGGCTTCGTTGTCATGGGCGTTGTTCTCGCCATTTACGGGATTCGCCCCAGCTTAGCAGCCTTGTGGCTGCCCGTGCTGATGCTTCTCGCGGTTCTCACCGCGCTCGGCGTGGGCCTCTGGATGTCCGCGCTGAACGCGCTGTATCGCGACGTGCGGTACGTTGTCCCTTTCCTGATGCAATTTTGGATGTTCGCTTCGCCGGTGGCGTATCCGTCTTCGCTGGTTCCGCAACGGTGGCGGTGGCTGTATGGGTTGAATCCCATGGCCGGGGTGATTGACGGGTTCCGGTGGGCGCTGACGGGACACGGGCAGCCACCCGGGCCACTGCTGCTGGCGTCGACGGGCGCGGTGGCGCTGGTGGTCTTGGGAGGGCTCTTCTTTTTCCAGCGGATGGAGGGGGCCATAGCTGACCGGGTGTAGGGGAAGGAGTAATGAAATAACGAGATAAAGAGGTAAGGAGAAGCTAGAGGGTGCCCCCACCCCCGGTGTTTTTTTAAGAGTGGCAAACAAAGGACTTATGCTTGACGCGGCTCGTAAGAGTGGCAAATACAGGATTTAAAGTTGTTGAGTTTTCAGTGAGTTGCAGAAAGTCTGTAAGAGTGGCAGGGAAAGGACTTGAGGGAGAGCTCACAGCTGAGACCTGACAGCTTACAGAAGGAGCACCACCCCGACTGTTTTGCAAAATACTGCGGAAACGATTGATTGGAAGAGAGATGTCAGGATACTCTTTTTTGAAGAGTGCGGAAGAGATTGAAAAAGAAGGGTTTAACTTTTGGCGGTTTTTGCAAAAGAGTGAAAAGTGTGAGGCGGACGAGCGGGCGGGGAGGGAGCCGATAGGCTTTTGGAAAGGGTTGGAAGAAAAAGAGCGGGTTGTAGCGAGCAAACACAAAACATCATAAGCATGTGATTACTGCTTTGTTAAGTCAAAAATGTATACGAAATTTGTAGCGTTGTAAAGTATTGAAAAACGAGGGGATGGCGTGAGAAAGCCATGGGAATAAGATGAGGGCAGCGGTCATTCACGGGGAGGGGCTGGGGAAACAGTACCGGCGCGGGTTGATGGTTGACCCGGGACTGCGGCACGCGCTGGAGCGGTTTGTGAAGTCGCCGCTGGCGGCGTTCCGCCGGGCGAAGAACGAGACGTTCTGGGCGCTGAAAGACGTTTCGCTGGAAGTGAAAGAAGGCGAGGTGCTCGGCCTGATCGGGCGGAACGGCGCGGGCAAGACTACGCTGCTGAAGATTCTGTCTCGGATTACAAAACCAACGACCGGGTGGGCGGAGATTCACGGGCGGGTCGGGTCGCTACTGGAAGTGGGAACGGGATTTCATCCGGAGCTGACGGGGCGCGAGAATACGTTCCTGAGCGGGGCGATTCTGGGGATGAGCAAACGGGAGATCGAGCGCAAGTTCGATGAGATTGTCGCGTTCGCGGAGCTAGAGAAATTTATTGATACGCAGGTGAAGCATTATTCGAGCGGGATGTACGTGCGCCTGGCGTTTGCGGTCGCCGCGCACCTGGAGCCGGAGATCTTGCTGGTGGATGAAGTCCTCGCCGTTGGCGACATCACCTTTCAAAGGAAATGTCTGGGCAAGATGGGCGACGTGGCACGGGGGGGGCGGACTATTGTTCTCGTGAGCCACAACATTGCTGCAATCAATTCTTTATCCTCCCGCGCCATTCTGCTAAGAGACGGGCGCATCGCATTCGATGGATCTGTTGCTGAGGCAACGGCTCTCTACTATTCAGAATCGCTCGAGATTTCAAGAAATGGCGCGAATCTTCTAGAGCGACCCAGGGAAGGCAATGGAAAAGCACGATTTTCTTCTATTGCGATAGAGCCCCTGGACTCGAACGGAAAACGAATGGATGCGGCACGCCCCGGCTGTGATCTAAGCATCGACGTAGAGATCGAATGCCGAACCAACTTTGTCGATTGTAATTTGGCTCTGATTTTTCATGACACCAATGGGGTTCGAGTGATCGACACGAACACGGCACAAAAAGGAATGTTTGTAGGTCTTAACGCCGGGCAAAAGGCACGAGCCCGGTTTGTGCTTCGCGAGGTTCTGCTAAAACCGGGAAAGTATTTTGTAGGAGTGTTCCTCGGCAGACACATGCTCGAAATAGTGGATCATGTTGAAAATGCGGCTACTCTCGATTTTGTTGAGAGCGAAGAGACCAGTCAACATTCGGTTATTTATCCGGGTATTTACCTCTGCCGCTTCGAGAATAGTTTCACTGTGAGCTAGTCAATACCGCAGATGCGCTCAATAACAGAGTGTTGGAATCGGTTTCAGGAAAAACGGCTAACTCAAAGTGTCCTGCCTTATACATTGGTAGGCCCGGAACGTATCCATAATCTGTGTGTCCTAGCGCAACGAATAGAAAACGAAAAAATACAGGGCGACGTTATGGAGTGCGGGGTCTGTAATGGTGGTACAGGTGCCTTACTGGCTCATTTTGCGACACGGTCGCGGCTCAACCGAACAGTCTGGCTCTTAGATTCCTTTCGGGGTATGCCGGAGACCACCCCTGAGGACGGGGACGCGGCTAGGGCCCATGTAGGCAAGGAAATAGGCGATATTGCCCGAGTAAAGGAGGCACTGAGGAGCGTCGGTGCAGACATGGACCGTGTCCGCATCGTGCCCGGGTGGTTTCAGGACACGTTTCCAAGCGTCGCGGTACAGAAAATCGCAATCCTGAATATTGACGCGGATTGGTATGAATCGGTGAAGTTGTGCCTCGAAACTTTTTACGACCGGGTGGTCCCTGGGGGTTTTGTTTCGTTTGATGATTACGGCCACTGGCCCGGTTGCAAGAAGGCCGTGGACGAATTTTTCCGGTTGCGTCAGCTGTCGTACAAGTTGAATCAAGTCGACTATACCGCGCACTGGTTCCAAAAAGAATGACGAAGCAGTATCTGAATCTCGGCTGCGGTCGCCGTTTTCACTCCGATTGGGAGAATTTGGATTTTTCTGCGTCGTCACCTGCTGTATGCGCCCACGATTTACGTAAGGGCATACCCTATCCGGATGGAACATTCGACGTGGTCTACCACTCGCATGTACTGGAGCATTTTTCAAAACAAACCGCACGCAGCTTCTTGCAGGAATGCCATCGCGTGCTCAAGCGAGGAGGCGTTATTCGAGTTGCCGTTCCAGACCTGGAAAAGATTGCCCAGCTATACTTGGAAGCCTTGGAGAAGGCATCCTTGGGGATTCCTGGATGGAAAGAAAACTATGATTGGGTGATTCTGGAAATGTACGACCAGGCGGTCCGGGAGCAGTCTGGCGGGGCGTGCTATGAGTATTACCGACAGGAGCCCATTCCCAATTGGGACTTTGTTTTCCAGCGCGCAGGGGCCGAGGCTCATGCGGCGATGAATGCTGCGCGGGCAAAACCTCTTTCGGCGTCGAACAGATCTCAGCGCGTGCGCGCCAAATTAGATTATGTTTTTCACAATTCTGGAAGTGTCTTCCGAAATCAACTTGCCCGAATGTTTCTGAGCAAAGAAGACTATGCGGCACTTCAAGTGGGACGTTTTCGGAGACAGGGTGAAATTCACCAATGGATGTACGATGGGTATTCTTTGGCACGCCTGCTGCAGGAGAGCGGATTCCCCAACGCACAGCGGTGTGCTGCCACCGAAAGCCGCGTTCTTAATTGGGAAAAATACTTCTTGGATAGCGAACCAGACGGGACAACGTATAAGCCTGACTCGATGTACATGGAAGCCGTCAAACCGTGAAGGTCGTTCATATCAGCACTTTTGATCAGCGCGGTGGCGCCGCGCGTGCCGCTTATCGTTTGCACGACGGCTTACAGCGGATCGGACAGGAATCCTGTATGTTTGTCCTCGAAAAAATCTCTTATGACCCTTTCATTACGAAGTATGAGCCCCCCGGAAACGTCGTGGGTCGTCTTCGCCGCGCGGTGCGCGAGCGGACCATCGTTCGGGCAGTAAGCCGGTACAGTGTCAGCGCACCCGCCGGGCTCTCCTTTTTCACTGATGACCGGACGATTTACGGCGGGGACCCGTGGCAACGCCTTCCCGACAATGACCTGATTCAGCTCAACTGGATATCCGGGTTCGTTGATTACCGGTCGTTTTTCAAAGCGCTGCCAACAGGGAAGCCGGTTGTGTGGACACTGCACGGGATGGATGCGATTACGGGCGGATGTTTCTACGACAATGGCTGCCGAAGATTCACCGAAAAGTGCGGGGCATGCCCGCAACTTGGGTCAACAGACGAATTGGACTTGACACGTCAGGTGTGGCAGCGAAAACGAGAAAGCTACTCCCGACTTGAGGCTGCCCAATTGCATGTTGTTACGCCGAGTCGTTGGCTGAGAGAGGAGGTGAAGCGGAGTTCGCTCTTGTCTTCGTTCCCTTGTACAGTCATTCCCAATGGATTGGATACGGATGTATTTATTCCGCGTGGCCGTTCGGTTAGCCGAGAGATCCTCGGTGTGCCGCTCCAATCGAAAGTCGTCCTCTTCATCGCTGATGGCCTGCATGATCCCCGAAAAGGCTTTCACAAGCTTGTGGAGGCTTTGAAAGGGGTTAAATTGGATGGCAATTTATTTCTGATTTCTCTTGGCCCAGGTTACCCGCCCAGCCTGCAGGCCCTTCCGCATGTCCACGTTGAATCGCTCAACAACGACAGATTCTTATCCTATGTCTATAGCGCCGCCGATGTGTTCGTCGCGCCGTCGTTGCAAGACAACCTTCCCAACACGGCACTGGAGTCGATTGCGTGTGGCACTCCTGTGGTTGGATTTGCTGTGGGGGGTATACCTGATCTAGTCAGGCCTGGGCTCACGGGTTCGTTAGCAAGGCCTGCCGATGCCCTCGATCTGCGAAGGGCTATTGCCGAGATTCTGAGTGACAACGATAGGCTTAAGGAGATGGCTGCGAATTGCCGGAAGGTCGCTTTGGAGGAATACACGCTCGAAATTCAAGCAAGGCGCTATTTCGATCTTTACGGCGAGGTTCTTGACCGCCGCACGATTTCCCGATGATGAATACCCCGTTGTTCGAGAGGCTAACGCGATTTGCCACAAAGCCATGGAGGGACAAATTCCGATCATTTGGCTTTCGTTGGATTCGCTATCTTCCCGGAATCCCGCTCCCCTTACGGCTGCCGTTTGGCGCTTGGTGGCTCGCGGAGAACGATTTTGCGGGCGCTGCGCTCCTGGAAGGGCGTTTTGAGGATCCTGAGAGGGCCTTCGTTGCTCGGTTCCTCAAGCCAGGGATGACAGTCCTAGATATCGGTGCGCACAAAGGGCTCTATAGTTTGATTTCAGCATTCAAGATTGGCTCGTCGGGTCGAGTCTATGCTTTTGAGCCTTCCCCACGCGAACGAAAGCGACTCAATCAGCACATCCGTCTCAATCGGTGTCGAAACGTTTGCGTGTTTGATTTTGCTTTGGGAGAATCCGAAGGCGATGCGGATTTATTTGTTGTCCAGGGGACGGAGACAGGGTGCAACAGCTTGCGTCGCCCCGATGTTGCACAACCCGTTCGTTCGGTCCGCGTTCCAGTGAAAGTGCTAGATGAGGTTCTTCGTGAACAAAAAATTTTGGCCATCGATTTCATAAAGCTAGACGTGGAGGGCGCAGAGCGCGATGTGCTAAAAGGCGCCGAGAAATTGCTGGAGCGTCAGCTGCGGCCTGTCATTTTTGCGGAAGTGCAGGATCTCCGCACGGAACCGTGGGGATATCCTGCGAAAGAGATCATCGAACACTTGCTCCAAAGAAATTACAGGTGGTTCAAAATCGATGCCGATGGCTGGCTGCAGGCACTGGATGTGAGCGCCTCCAAATTCGACGGGAATTTCGTAGCTTGCCCGGAAGAGCGGACTGGCGAGGTGCTGCCCCTTGTCCGCACTTTTGACCGGTAAGTTCATTGTCCAGCAAGGCTGGCAACACCCGCGCAAAAAGCGTAAAGTAGAGTCTTGCCCAGCCCCGGGAGCACGTTTATGTGGAAAATAGGAGGATATCGGATCACAAGCGAGGCCGAGTCGTTGCACTGTCCGAATTGTCGAGGCCACAGGATTCGCCGATCGCGGCGGAATGGAGTCTTCGAGAAGACTTTGTTGAAGGCGCTTGGTGTGCATCCTTATCGGTGCAAAGAGTGTGACGAACGCTACTTTGGAGTTCGGCTGCGCCACGAACAGCCCGAGGCGCGGCCGTCCGAAGCTCCGCACGCCTTTAAGGGGTGACCCTCCGAGTGAGCCGCAGCACTCTTAGCCCGCCAGACTCCCTTGCTTCACCCCGGATCACCGTTTGCGCGGTGGCGAAGCCGTTCCAAGGCCACATCGGCGTAATCCAGCGCAACGCGATGATCAGTTGGACCAAGCTGGAGCCGAATCCAGAGATCATTTTGTTTGGCAGCGAACACGGAACGGCGGAAACCGCGCGCGAGCTTGGTCTTCTGCACGTGCCGGAAGTGGCGCGCAACCGGCACGGCACGCCTCTCCTCGCGGATATCCTTGCGGGCGCGGAAAAGCATGGGCGGGGCGAGGTCTTTGCGTACGTGAACGCGGACATCATTTTGCCGCGTGAATTTACCGCGGGAATCGAGAAGGTCAGGCAGCGCTTCGGAAAGTTCCTGGCGGTCGGGCGCCGCACCAACCTCGAAGTCCCCGAACCGCTCGACTTCGGCGCCGGGTGGGAAGAAAAACTAAAAGAGCGCATGCGCAAGGAAGGCCAGCTCGAAAGCCATACCGGCATCGATTTTTTCGTCTTTCCCCGGGGAACTTACGAGCAAGTGCCTCCGCTGGCCATCGGGCGGGTCTGGTTCGACCAGTGGTGCATCAAGTACGCCCGCAAAAAACTCCTGCCTGTCGTGGATTTGACGCGGTTCGCCGCTATCATCCACCAGCTCCACGACTACAACCACGTGGCCGGCGGAAGAGAGCTGGGAACGTATGGCGGCGTCGAGGCCGATGAAAATCTTCAATATTACGGAGAGCGTCCCCACACCTACACCATCTTGAGCGCGACGCACGTCATGGAGGAAGACGGAACGATTCGCAGAGGCTATTGGCGGAAAGAGGTGGCTGCGGTGAGGGATTTCCTATGGGATGTGTTCGTGCACAGGACGCTTGGCGTGCGAAGGAAGCTGGGTCTGAGCGGAGGGGCTCGCGCTTGAGGCGGAAGGCGTACCGGTATTGCCGCGCGTCGAACTGCTGGAAAAATTTCCGGCGCCAGTTTGAATTTACGCGTTTCTACGGAGATATAATGTCTGCCTGGCATCGGCTTTACAGCTACATTCGGGCTTTCGCTGCACTGGTCTTGGGTTATGATCATTTGCATCTCCTCGAGAAGCCCCGAAGGAGATATAAAGGGTTGCTCGGCGAGCCGTTTGCAGGAGCTTTGCTTCCGGAAGAAAGGAAGGAAGCGGCCACGAACGGCCAGATAGTGGCCAGAGAATGACTGCGCTTTCACAAAAAATTCCTGGGGGAGCTGCGCTGCCCGGATTAGAGCATGCTACTTCCGTGGCTCTCTCTTCTCCCGAATGTCCTGCCTGCGCGAGGAATGCGCTGGACATCGCCATCGAACGATACGGGAGTTATGCGCTCTTTCGTTGTGCCGCTTGCGATCTGCACTTTTGGGAGCCCCGCGTAATGCCGGACGCGCGCTGGTATGAACAGATGTACGGTGGCCGCGATGAAAAGCTCTTGCCTCTCGAGCCCGGCCACAAATATTTTCTTGCCGACCCTCTCGCGCCAGGCCGTGGCGAGTTGCTGGACATCGGATGCGGTACGGGAAATTTTCTTGCGGCGGCACGCCAGGCGGGCTATACGGTGAGCGGTACGGAACTCGACAGAAATGCCGCGCGCTTCGCAAAAACACAGCTGGACTTGCCTCGAGTCTTTGGGCTGACTATTTCTGAATTTGCGGAACATTATCAGGACCAGAAATTCGACGTCGTCACTTTTTTTGAAGTGCTGGAACACCAGGCTGCGCCAATGCAGTTTTTGCAAAAAGTCAAAGCCTGTCTGCGGCCTCGCGGTTACATCGCGCTGAGCGTGCCCAATCGCGAGCGGTGGCTTACGGGGCCGGACGTTCTTGACTATCCCCCCAACCATTTTTTGCGATGGAATGCCAGAGCGCTGCGAAGTTTATTGAGCGCACACGGGTTTGAGACTTTATCGGTGAAGGAGCAGCCGGCGGGAATTGGGCATACGGCGCAGATGATCAACATCGCTTTGCGCACGGGACTGTCGGAGAGGGCTGCGGGGAATGCCTCGACCAGTTTCCGCGATGTCATGCAGATGGCGCCGGAGGAGGCGTCCGCCGCGCTAGAGGCCGCACCGACGGGTCGCCAGCGCGCCGTTCAATTTCTTGGGCACCTCAAATCCGTGGCTTGTTTGCCGCTCGCGGCCGCGGCGTATCCTTATGTCCGACTGCGCGGGTACAAAGGGACTTATTTGTATTTTCTGGCGCGGCTTCTACAATAAGGAGGCGTTCCGAGAAGGTGATTTTAACGCACGGTTCTTAAAACTGCGGGAAAATACGAGGCAAGACAGATCGCAAATGAAACGTGCGCTGATTACAGGAATTACCGGACAGGACGGCTCGTATCTCGCGGAGCTCCTGCTTTCCAAAGGGTACGAAGTTCACGGTATCATCCGCCGCGCCAGTACATTCAATACGAAGCGCATTGACCACATTTACCAAGATCCGAATCAGCCAAGCACGCGGCTCTTCCTGCATCACGGTGATCTCTCGAGCACAGAGTGGGTACTGAATCTCGTTTACAGCTTTGCGCCGGATGAGCTCTACCACCTCGCGGCGCAAAGCCACGTGCGCGTGAGTTTTGATATGCCGGAATACACTGGCGACATCACCGGGCTCGGCACGATGCGCTTGCTCGAAGCGATACGGCGGGCGGGCTGCAAAACGCGGTTTTATCAGGCGTCGAGTTCGGAGATGTTTGGATCGGCGCCGCCTCCGCAAAGCGAGGCGACAATTTTTCAGCCGCGCAGCCCGTATGCCGTGGCAAAAGTGTATGCGTACTGGATGACGCGGATTTACCGCGAGGGTTACCAGCTTTTTGCGAGCAACGGGATTTTGTTCAATCACGAGAGTCCGCGTCGCGGCGAGACGTTTGTGACGCGGAAAATTACGCGTGCGGTGGCGGCAATCGTGGCGGGCAAACAGGACACCCTGTTTCTTGGCAATCTTGATGCGCGCCGGGACTGGGGATATGCGCCGGAATATGTCGAAGCGATCTGGAAGATGCTGCAGCAAGACGCGGCCGAGGATATCGTCATCGGGACCGGCGAAGCGCATTCGGTGCGGGAGTTTGTGGAAGAAGCGTTCGCATACGCGGGACTTGACTGGCACAAACACGTACAAATGTCGGAACGTTATATGCGACCCTTGGAAGTGGATTGTCTGATTGCGGATACACGAAAGGCGCGGGAGAAACTTGGCTGGGAAACGCGGATTGATTTCAAAGAGCTGGTGACGATTATGGTCGACGCGGATCTGGAAGCTGCAGGTCTTTCACCGCTGGGGGGCGGGAAAGCGATTCTTGAAAAAAAGTTCAGCCACTGGAATCACTGGCAAAATTCAGTGACACGCCTGATGGAAGCTGTCGAGGGACAAGCTTCGCAGAACTGAGGTTCCGGGAATGGGTTTTTGGGAAAAGCGGCGTGTGGTGTTGAGCGGCGGCAACGGATTCCTCGGTTCGTTCGTGGTAGAGAAGTTGCGAGCGGCCGGCTGTACCGATATTTTCGCTCCGCACAGCCGGGAATACGACCTGCGCGAAAAATCCGAAGCGCTGCGAGTCTATAAAGACTTGAAGCCGGATATCTTCATTCACCTTGCGGCGGTCGTCGGCGGAATCGGCGCGAACCGGGCTAATCCCGGTAGATTTTTTTACGACAACGCGGTGATGGGCATTAACACCATTGAAGCGGGGCGCATCGCCGGGGTTGAGAAATTTGTTTGCACAGGGACAATCTGTTCGTATCCGAAGATCACGCCGGTGCCGTTTCGCGAGGAGAATTTCTGGGACGGCTACCCGGAAGAAACGAATGCGCCTTACGGGCTAGCGAAAAAAATGCTGCTCGTGCAGTTGCAGGCTTACAGGCAGCAATACGCGTTCAACGGAATTTATCTGACGCCAGTCAACCTATACGGGCCGAGGGACAATGTTGATCTGGAAAGCTCGCATGTGATTCCAGCGCTGATCCGCAAATGCCGGGAAGCCAAGCAGGCCAAGGCAGCGGAAATTGTTGCATGGGGAACGGGCAACGCGACGCGGGAATTCTTGTATGTGGAAGATGCGGCCGAGGCGATCGTATTTGCCGCAGAGAAATACGAGAAGCCAGAACTTGTCAATTTGGGTTCAGGGGAAGAGATCAGCATTCGCCACCTGGTTGAGTTAGTTTGCTCGTTGGAGGGATACGAAGGAGCAGTGCGCTGGGACGCGACGAAACCGGATGGGCAGCCGCGGCGCTACCTGGATACTTCCCGTGCACTGGCGGAGTTTGGATGGCGAGCGAAGACGCCTCTCCAGGACGGATTGCGCAAAACTATCGCGTGGTATGAAGAAGTGAGCAGCAAGGCTCGCACGAGTGCAGTGTGAAATTGTCAGAATTCGTAGAATCAGTCTCGATTCCCGTCGGATTATCCGCCGGGTTTTCCCGTATAACCTGTGCCGAAGTGAAGACCCGAGTGGCGGAGATGTCGTAGACTTAGCACAAGGGACATCCGCGCGCTGGCGTGAGCTTTGTTCGAAGAGATGGAAGTTACCAGCCGGCGCTTGCTAGAAGATGGAAAAGCCTTTTGTCAGCGTACTGATTGATACGTATAACCACGAACGCTTTATTGAGAAAGCGATTGTAAGCGTGCTGGAGCAGGATTTCCCGGTCACCGACCGCGAGATTCTGGTTGTGGACGATGGGTCCACCGATGGCACGCCGGAAATCCTCCGTGGCTATTCATCCCGGGTGCGCGTTTTGCGCAAGTCTAACGGTGGCCAAGCCTCAGCGTTCAATGTGGGCATCCCTGAATGTCGAGGAGAGATTATCGCGTTTCTGGATGGCGATGATTGGTGGGCCCCGGGGAAACTCCGACGCGTTGCGCAATTAATGGTTAGCGATCCATCGCTTGGGATGGTCGGCCACGCGATCATTGATTCCTTTAACGACTCCACCGAGCGGGTCACTGCACCTGATGTCCAAAAGCGTTTTCGACTCGACTCCGTTTCCTCCGCAGAGTACTTCCAGGTGCATCGGTGTTATCTCGGTACCAGCCGCCTTACGCTCCGTTCCTCCGTCGCTCGCAAAATCCTGCCAGTCCCAGAAGCTCTCGCGATTGAAGCCGATGAATACCTCTTTACTCTCGCGGCGGCGCTCGTTGATTCGCTCATCCTCACGGAGCCGCTAACGCACTACCGCATCCACGGTGGCAATCTGTTTATGGCTCCCGGGGCATCCCCAGGAGGCCAGCGGCGTAAAGAGCGGGCCATTTCTGCGCTTGCCTACGAACTTCGCCGCAGTCTGGCCACCACCGGTGCTCCTCGAGGCGCCGTCGATGCAGTGCTCAATTTGGTAGAGGCGGAAGCAAGCCAACTACGATTACAGCTGGATGGCGGTAAGCCTTGGGAAACTTACGCTGCCGAACGAACTCTCTTTCGGATTCAACACCGAGGAGCGTCATGGAAAAGCCGGACCTTTCGCGCGCTCTCCATGATCCCAGCACTACTACTTCCTCCTCTTTGGTTTTACGCCGGCCGTCGTTGGCTAGGCGCACAATCCTGGTACAGGCGCGCCCGCCGTGATTTTCTTCGTCCGCCCCAGGCGACCGATACTACCAAGCCGACTATCCGGAGCTCTCCTGAGGGATGATGATTTTCTCAACCGGAGTCCGCGAGCCAAAGGGTCCAGTCCAAGCCCAAAATGGCCATCGCCTTTGCGAGGGATGGACTAGGCTGCGCAATTTGTTGAGCTATTTCTGTCGTGAGCTACCGCATTGTTCCGATTAAAATTCCACAGGTCACTGTGATGCTTTCGGCTTACTCTTGTAGACTGCTACCACTATGAGTAAGACTTCGGATTTGCGTCGTCCATGACTTGCCTAATCTGCGATGCCAGCACATCGCGCCCCGTGTGGCAGCAGAACAATCTGCGCATTGACAAGTGTGCAGGCTGCGGTGTGGTCTTCACTGCCGAGAGGCCATCCGAGCAGGAACTGATGTCCATCTACGACGGAGACAGTCTCATTACAGATCGCCCCGATCCAAACCTCTTTCGACCCGGCACTCCTCCTATTTGGAAAAAGAAAGAGCACGAAAGGCTCCTCGACCATTTGGTGCTCCAAGGTTGCGCGAGTGGCGAGCTACTCGACGTCGGCTGTTTCAGTGGACTTTTCCTAGAACACACCCGCGCTCGAGGCTTTTCGGTCGCCGGCGTAGAACCCAATCGAGACGCGCATCTTTACGTGACCCGCTTTCTAAAATTTGAAGTCTTTCATGGCAGTCTCAAAGATGCTCGATTCGCCGACAACCGCTTTTCAGCGGTGACGTTTCATGACGTGATTGAGCATGTCACCGATCCGGTCTCAGAGCTTCGGGAAGCTTTGCGGATCCTGCGGCCTGGCGGTTTGCTGCTACTCACCACACCCAACGTGCGCGGCCTAATTCAGCACTTCGTCAAAGCCAAACGCCGCCTAACAGGACAGCCCTGGTGCCCAATTGATGATGTTCCGTGGCATCTCTGGGGATTCACTCCGCAGACACTGGCGAAGTGTCTTGGAAGAGCCGGATTCACCGTGAAGGAGTACCTGTGGCTGGAACCCAGCCCGCTTTCCACCAACAGCGCTGTCGGTTCTTTAGGGCGCAAGCGTAGGGCATTGAGATTCGTTGCTCACCTCAGTAAGTTGTTCCGCATGAGCGACCGCTTTGCCATGCTCGGCCAAAAACCTTCGTAGAACTCTTCGTCGCGTGTCCCCCTAAGCATGTAGATTCTCTTCCGACGTCTAGTGCTTGCCCCTTCATCTCTCATTTGGCTTTGATTAGAACCCAAAATACTTTTTTAAGTCCAGCGGGCTGGACTAGGGTAGGCTCGTCCACCCCATGCTAATTGGCTCTCGGACTGTGGGGAAGGCGTACTTTGGGAGTACGCTTGACGGAGACGAATCACTTAAACTCTCGAATCGACGATTCCTCACGTATTCATATACGTCAGGCCGTTGCCCGTTCCAATATGTTTCCTACACCGCTGAAATCAATTTTGTATTTGGATCAAAAAGATTAATGAAGGAACTTTGAGGAATTCTAGAAGAGATTGAAAGTCTGACAAATGATTTGGACGCACTGAATAAGAATTAGGCCGCGTCCTGTACTTTGGCAGTTAAGTCTTTGTATTCGACGTTCGGAGGTAGATCGGGATATTTGCGCACGGCGCGAATGGTGTGGCTTTTCTCTCCGGCGAGAATCGGCTTAACAAACCGCTGCTTAAAATCGTATAGGCCCATGGTTACATGCAGATCCATTGGCCGTTCAAGCCTCTGGCATAGGACCCAGTACCGCCACCCATGCATGGCCTGGTCCAAAAAGCGCAGTCGGGGCAAAATTTTATAACTCCGTTTTGGGGAGTCCCGAGTTTAAGAAACGGGACAGGGGTAAGGGCCAGCGCTCGGCCAAAAACTCCAGCAGTTCCCAATCCAGCCGAGGAAGCGCCTGAATTTGGAGTGCCATCACCACAAGTGAATCCGTATGGGTCTACAGCGTCCACGCCAGGAAGGAAAAAGGCACCATCCCGACAGTCACCAAAATTTACCAACTGACTTCCCCTGCCCGGTCCACCTTTGTATGGTTTCCAACCGACCGCTCCCAGCGGAAGAGTTGGAGCCTTGATGGCCACTGTTTGATTGCCCGCGGTAACAATGATTTGTGTCGGCGTACTCTGTGGAGTCTCAGAACCATTGGCGTCTACCGCAGTCGCATAGTACAAAGTAGTTCCTACTTGAGCATTACCTCCACTAGATAACGTCAAGATCGGTGCTGAAGGAGGCGGCATCGTATACCCGACTGCTCCTATGCCATTGACGGTTACACGGTTACTGGTGAAGTTTGAATTCGAGATGACCCTGATGTTTTGACCGCTACATGACCCACTGCACGACCCTACCGGCTTGCCAGTTAAAAAGCCAAAACCCCAAGAAGGGCCGCTGCCGCCTTGAACCGTAACGGAACCTACATACGCGCCCGAGGAAGCATTGGCAAACAACGCGTGGTTCATCGTATCCAGTTCGACGCCGTGAAAAGAGATAGACCCACCTTCTGCACCTGCTCCGTTATACAGAGTGAAGAAAGGCATGATGCCACCCTGCAAACGATTGTTGCCCGAGAACACAACGTCTTCGCCTGGACCGCCATTCGGACTATATTTGAAAATCCCACGCCGATTAAGTGTCATGTTGCTAAAAATCACGTCGCCGCCGGAATAGCTCAGTGCCGGTGTGGAAGAAATCCCGTTTCTTTGGCCAGGTCCGACAATTACTGCAACATGGTTGAAGTCGACCAGAAAGTCGGCGGCGCGAACAATGAGCGGAATTGTCATGTAATCTGTGCTACCTCCTGCGAAATTAACGAAGTTGAAGCTGGAGTTTGCGGCGTTGTCAAGAACCATTGCCGACCCGCCGTTAGGAGCATCAAGCTGGATTCCATAGAAATACAGGTAGCCGTACGGTCCATAAATTCCAGGATTAGCACGATTGGCCCATATGGAACCTCCAACTGGCCAGGCAAAAGTGAGAGCACTGCCTCCTTGCGCCCCTAGCATCCCGAATATCTTGTCTCCGCCGCCGACCTCCATCGTATCGTTCAGATACAAAGCACTTCCTGCAAGAGAAATTGACACAAAAGTTGGAATGCTAAGATAAGAATTGACCACGTAGCTGTAGCCGTTAGGGTTGGCGGGGAAATAAAGCAGACTGTGGAACTTGGCTTGGCTTGCTGCGGTTTGAATGTTCGGCGTATTGTCGAACAGAATCGACGCGCCGCTGACGGTCGTGCTGGGAGCATTCGCCAATGTCAGAGTCGGACTATTGGCTCCGGATACTATGGTCGTCACGAGTGGGTCTGCCAAAGCGGAGCTTGGTGGAATGCTTGGAACGAAATACGGCAGCAGAACGCCATCCATCACTGGAGACCCAAAATCATCCCAAGTCGTATCTGGCGTCAATCCGTTGATGACGCTCTGAACCTTACTCACGCCAATTAGATTCATGCTCGCGCTTGTGCGCCCATAGGCGTAGTTCTCGAATGCATTTGGCTGCGAAGTCCAGGCTAGATGATTGGCGTTCCACCAGTTTGCCGATCCACCGCCGATAGAAACTATTGAAGCACCTGAAGCAGCATCTTGGCCGGTTTCATAAGTGAAGTGAGTCGTATCGGAAACGGCGACAGTAAACCAACCTCCGAAATTCAGATTGTCAGCAACATCTGGTAGAGTGCTGTACATATAAACCCACGACCCACTTGCCAAGCCATGAGGCTCAGAGGTTGACGCTGTAACGGTCGTGCCTGAACGCGTCCATCCAGAAATGGGAACGGACTGTGGGCCAAGCAATGCGGACCCGGTCGAGGTACACACTTGAGGGGAAGCCGCGCTGAGGCCTCCGGGTTTATCTCTTGCAATAATCGCGTAGCAATAAGTAGTAGAACCCAACGGAGCGGGAACTACCAGCCCTGTTCCTGTTGGTCCTGATGCTACGCTAGGGGTCACGGTAAGACCTATAGGAACAGTTACGTTATTGGCGAGGCCGCAGCCAATAACAATCACGCCATCCCCATTTATGAACATGTTTGCCGCTGAGACAGGTAAAGCAGCTGAACCACTTGTGCAGTTTGCTGTGAGCCCGGGAGTGGCGGGCGCGACAGAGGCATTGATCCCTCTCACTCCATATTGCCTGACGTCGGTCTGGTCTGGCTGTTGCGCAAAAACCATTGGCGCAAACAATAAAACGAGGAAAGATAGAAAATAAATATCGCGCGCTTCCCACAACGCAGCGATAGTCGCGGCAATGACTCGCTTCATTTCAAACACCTCTGGTACATTTTTCAAATTGCGTTTGGGTGGCTCGAACAACTATCTACCTACAACGGAAGCTGATCAAGCGAGACTTGCATCGCGTCGTCTTTCTAGATTGTTCAGGTTGCGGGAATTCGTTTTCCTTGATCGCGGCAGACTTAGTTCCGGTTTGTGATGGCGGAGAACAATATGCAGCCGTACGGTTGTCGATCATCGGGGTGGCTCCATTTCATCTTCTTCGTTCAGAGAGTCTTCCAAGACCTGCTTATCTGCAACAGCAAGGATGATTTAAGATAAGCTAGAAAGTCGTTCTGAAGCATTTGACGTAGGTCAGAGTGCAGGTGAACGCGTTCAGAAGGAATCCGTCTCGGCTGTTCCATTTATTCCAGCCGTTCGGTGGCAAACTTTCTTATCTATAGTGCCCTTTTGACGGGAGAAAGTGTTTTGAAAAAGGTTGAGGACACGATGCGTCGCGACTGGGATAAGCGAGCCCGCCGAGACGCTTTTCTCTATATTGCGAGTTGGCGCAAGGATTGGGATAAGGAGTCCTTCTTTGAGTCTGGTGAACAGGATTATCTCCGCCTCGTTCATTCCGTTTTACAAGAACTTCGTTTTGATCCAGCCAACAAAGCCATGGCGGAACTAGGCTGTGGCGCTGGACGGATGACGCGAAGTTTTGCGCAGCGCTTTCAGTCTGTCTTTGCGGTCGATATCTCCGCGGAAATGCAGTCTCGCGCGAAAGAGTATCTACAATCGTTCTTTAATATCCGTTGGATCCTTTCTAGTGGAGAAACATTCTCTTGTATAGAAAGCTGTTCGGTCGATTTTGTTTTTAGTTATCTGGTTCTCCAGCACATGCCCACAAAGGAGGTCATTTGTAGTTCTATTCGGGAGATGATGCGCATCCTCCGACCAGGTGGAGTGTTTCTGTTTCAATTCAATGGCTCTGACCAGCCTACGATGAATTGGAAGGGGAGAACCATTTCGGCGATTCTCGATGGCGTCGCTTCGGTCGGACTCCATAGTGCAAGCCGGCGGATTGCTGGCGTTGTGGGGATTGATCCTGAAATGGTTGGGAAAACTTGGCGCGGCGCTTCTCTGAACTCTGCGCAAATTGCGGAGGCATTGCGCTCGAGCCAGGGCTCGCCGGATAATTTCCTCGATGCAAACACATCCCTAGCTTGGTGTTACGGTCACAAACAGCTTGAGGACCGTCATTGATCACCCTTGGCCTGAACTATTCCCAAATGCACGACTCCTCCGCCTGCATTGGGCGCGATGGGGAAATTCTTTTTGCGGTGGCCGAAGAGCGTATCAGCCGCAGGAAGCATGATGCCCAATTCCCAGATTTGTCGATTCAAGCGTGTCTCGATTTCGCCAAGGTTAGCCTCAAGGACGTCGAGGAAGTCTGCCTGGGTTGGCAGCCCATCGGACAGTTATACCGGCACGACCTCCGCCTGTACGCCAGCGGCCGCTGGCCTCTTACCTATCTTAATTTTCTTAATTCCACGCGCTATTTCGCCAGCATGTGGCATCAGGGCAGCGGGGCGAAGCGCTTTATGCAGCGATTCGGCGCGAGCAAAGCGCGGTTTCGCCACGTGGATCATCATCTTGCCCACGCGATCAGCGCCTATTCTTGTTCCGGTTTTGATGATGCGGCAATCGTTGTAATGGACGGTCGCGGCGCTTGGGAAGCTACTTCCATTTGGCAAGGAAATGACGGCTACATCGAGCATGTTCAGACCATTAACTGGCCAAACTCGCTGGGTCTTTTCTACGCGGAGTTCACTGGGTTTCTGGGATTCACGCCCAATGCTGACGAGTGGAAAGTAATGGGCCTGGCCCCGTATGGCAAACCCGGAGTGGATCTAAGTTGTTTCCTCGCCCCGGAGGCGGGCCCCTACAAAGTGTACACGGATCGGCTAGTCGGCAAAGGCGGAAGAGCTTACTCCGGCTGGCCTACTTTGCTTGGCTCGCCTCGCGGACCGGAAGGCGACATTAGCGACCTCCACAAAGATATTGCCTACGCCGTTCAGGATTTGTGTGAAAGCGCGATAATGAGCGTGGTTCGGCTAGCACTAGAGAAGACGCGAAGCAGAAAGTTGTGCATGGCCGGTGGCGTCGCGCTCAATTCCAAAGCCAACGGCAAAATTGCCTCTTCTGGCATCGTTGACAATATTTTTGTCCAGCCCGCCGCCTCCGATGATGGCGTTGCACTCGGTGCGGCGCTGGCGCCCTTTCTCGATGGAGGCCAGCGGCTGCCTGTCCGGTCCATGCGTCACGTCTACCTCGGTCCTTCGTTTGACGATACGGCAATCAAGTTAGCGCTCGACATCTATAAAATTCGTTATACGCACCTTCCCGATCCCGCTGCGACGGCTGCTGAACTACTTTCTCAAGGAAAAATCTTGGGCTGGTATCAAGGCCGCATGGAGTTTGGCCCGCGAGCTCTTGGCAGCCGCTCCATTATTGCGGATCCCCGCGATCCGGAGATGAACACCAAAGTCAACAACGCGGTGAAATTTAGGGAGTGGTGGCGGCCGTTCGCGCCTTCGCTGAAAAAAGAAGTGGCAGGAGAGTACTTGGAAAGTATAACCGACTCTCCCTTCATGATACTCACCGCGCAAGTGCGGCCGGAGAAGCGGGCGGTAATCCCATCGGTAACGCATGTTGATGGCAGCGCGCGGCCGCAAACCGTGGAGAAAGAGATCAATCCGCTTTACTGGCGGTTGATCGATGAATTCGGTAGGCGTACCGGTGTGCCCGTAATCATGAACACGTCGTTCAATTTGCGCGGCGAGGCGATTGTGCACACCCCAACTGATGCCGTTCGCACGTTTTTTAGTTCTGGGATGGATGCACTAGTGATTGGAAGTTTTCTCGTGATGAAATAGGGCGCTGGGGTCACTGACTTCGGTCATCCCAAGGAGCGCACACTAGCTTACTGAATCACAAGCCTGTCACTTAGATGCGCTCAAAGTCAAGCCCCTGTATCGGGCCATTTTGTTTTTCATTCCCATTGACCATTTTCATCTCTGTCTAAAAGATTTCGAGCCTGAGCAGTCGGATCATGACTAGTTGTCGATCAAATTGATGATGCTTAGAAATTGTCCCAGTTGCATGCACCCACCAGAATATTCTATAGTATTTGAAGGTATGCCCATACCGTAACAATGGCTGTTCGAAGTAAATAAAACTTCTCCATCAAGTAGGAAATAACACACGCAATCATTGGTACGGCAATTATCCGCCAATCCGATTGGCTGACGCGCGAGGGCTGCAAGGCAGCACGACAAAAGAGATTTACCGCCGAATGGATTAAGTACAGACAATAGGACACCTTACCGAGTTCAAGGAGCAGCCTCATTCTGGCCAATGCCTCAATTGGCCCAGCGGGATTTACCAGCGTCAATAAGAGGAGGAGCGCAAAGAAAATCCCAAGCCAACTGAAACCGATCGACTGCATCGCGATTGAATGAAAAGACGGCGAATACCCCGTAAGGACAATGACGCCTGTCAGAAAAACGCCGAGTGCGAAATAGAGGGTCCGCCGATGGTCTTCCAGCCATTTGTGCGATAGTGGAATGCGCCAAAGAAACGCAACCAACATACCTATCGCGAGGCTGAGGCTATTTGACACCACGGCCCGTCCCGGTATAAAAATCAGCATGGCATTAGCTGGCCTTCCGCAGCATCTCAACGTCAAAGAAACATCTCAGCAAATTGGAAAGTTTAGTCTCCGAACCTCCAAAACGGTGGCTGCTCTCCTCGCGGTGATCCTGTGCGTCACTTTCTATAGCTTCAGGAGCAATTCGCTAATTGGCGACGGGCTGCGACACCTGCAGGCGTTCCGAATCATCCTTCCGGGTACGCCCCCCACGTTCCAGACAAAACCATGGCTGGAGGTTTACCGAAACCATTATAATGATTTGGTTGTTCACAACCATTTTTTGTATGGCATCACTATGCGGTCAGCTTTTGCACTCCAGCAGGAGCTCGGCATTCGCGGAGATGCAATCGTTGCGATGCAGGCCGTAAATTCCCTATGCGCTGCAGTTGCAGCCGCACTGTTCTTTTTGCTTGGTGTCCGAGTTGGCCTTCCCGGATGGGTTTCCCTGGGTGTAACCCTGGGGCTCTGTCTCTCTCCCGTGTACTTGCTAGCTGCAACGAACATAGCCGAAGTCGGTCTTGCTTTACCTTTTTTTGTTGGAACGTTGCTCCTTCTTGCGGGTAGGCAGCTTTCCGGATGGACTCTCGTGGCTGCGGGCGCCCTTGCAGGCCTTACTGCGATATTCTACGCGGTCGCCGGATTCTTGGTGCCCGGCATTGCGGCGGCATTGATACTAACCCGATTTCCCTTCCGGTCGGCGATAAAGCAGCTGCTCTTGTTCTTGTCTGCCGCTGGCGGGGTGTTTGCTGGTATTTGGGTGACCGTGCTAGTCGCAAGCGGTTACCACACTCTGAGTAATCTTTGTGGTGCAATCTTTCAGTTTCCTCAGCAGGGTACGTTCCTCAATTTTAAACTAGGCTCGCTCGTCGCAACGCCGGTGGGTCTGACGCAAGGATTCCTCCCCGTCCTGCCCGCTGACTTTGTTGGATTGCGATCTCTGTACCAGCAAGCTCCTTGGTCGGCGGCATGCGTGACGGCTGCGACCCTGTTCGTGGTTGCTTTTCTCGCGGCAATATCTTACGTGCTGTTTAAACGAGGCATGCTTCGAACCCCGCTTGTCCTTTCGTGCCTATTGACGTTTCTGTTGGTGGAAGCAGCTTGCGTCAAGTGGGATACCTATTACCAGAAACTCCATCTCTTCGCCGTGATCCTCTGTTGGGTGATGGTTTTGGTCGCTCTCTTAGAGCCTCAACCGTTTAGTGTTCGCTGGCCGGCACTTCTTTTCGTCATCCTGGTGAGCGCGAGTGGGCTGTGGGTACTCAAGAAAAATGTAGAGCCTAGCCAAATGCAGACAAATGCACAACAACTCGTAGAGATTGTGGGAAATGGAGAGCTCATTACGACATGGTCCGGCGACGTAATGCACATGTTTCTTTATTCGAATCTAGGAAACGTAGTGTCGTTACCCGATCTGGCTTTCGCCAGGCGCTTAGATTCGCCGCAAGCCCAAGGGGACTTGGAGATAATTATCCAACAAGCCATGCTTCAGGGCAGGAGTGTTTATTTCTATGGCTTATTCGACGAAAAGAGCGGCCATCCGTACGACATCTATGAGACCAGGTTTAGAGAGAAGGGGATGACGGCTTATCTCAGCATCCTACAGCGAAAAGCTAGAACGGTTGCGCGCTTACAGCAGAATGGCAGCCAGTCAATCCCCCTCTACCAGTATGTTCCGTAGGGAATACGAACCGAGGTGATCATGAATAGGCCCAAAAAAAGTCTGGGTACAGCAATTCTATTCGTCGCTGTATCGGGCATCTTTTTCTGGCTATACGCGTTTTTTCAAGCCCAATGAAACGCATTCTCATTCTGGCTCTTCTATCCGTGGTAGCAAGCGCCGGGAATTCACAGCAGACGGTCGATGTTAGGGAGTTTGGCACATTCGCAGCCTATTCCAGCACTACAGCATCAACGACCCTTGGTCAGCCGATTGCTTATTTGGATGACGCGCAAAGTTTCAAGAACGGCGAGTACGTCACGATCTTCCATGCGGGACCACCGTGCCAATTATCGGTACCAAGTGCGCCAGCCATTACGCCTTCTGCAAATGCTGGAGGGCTGGAGACGATTTCAGCTCGCTCCGGGTCCTCAGGTTTCGCTTATGAAATAGTCGCCGCCGACGAATTTGGATGCTACACGGCTGCTTCTGTGCCAAGGTGAACTTCCGCTGGGAACGCACTCGGGGTACAGACCGTTCCTATCATTTCGGGCACACGAACCGACAATCTCCAGACGGTAGAGACCGCAAAGGCTCACAGATTCGAGTACGACTCTGCGAAAAATAGATTTTGCAAAACGAACCCACCGACGGTGGCGCAGGCAGGATCGAGCTTTTGAAGGACTCCAAATGCTACATTAGGATCGGACTAAAAACGATGGGCAGGTCACCAGAGTGTCGGTGTCGCGGCAATGAAGATGCACTGCACGGCAAACCTGGGGGTGCAAGATCTGTTAACCTATGCGATCCGCACATTCTTCAGCTACGGCTTGAATTCAACCATGATTGGCAGCTACCTCGTCCAAAAATGAGCATCCCAGCGTGAGCGGACATCGCACCATTGCACTGCTCGGGCGACGCGACGAACCGACAGATGCCGTTGAAGAGTATTGCCAATACCTGGCGGGCGCGTTGCGCGCACATGATTTTGAATTGGAACTTGCGCGCGTCGCTTGGGTGGAAGATGGCTGGCCCGCGGCGATGCGCGAGCTCGAGCGCCAAGCAAAGGGCTGGCGCGGATGCTGGGTGCTGGTGCAATACACCGCGCTCGCGTGGTCGGAGCGCGGTTTTCCTTTGCGGTTTTCGAGAGTGCTGCGCATTCTCCGGCACGCGGGAGCGCGCGTCGCGATGGTCTATCACGACGTGTTGGCTTACCACGGCAACCGCACCATCGATAAGCTGCGGCGGCGCGCACAGAACCATGCGATGAGCGAGGCGCTGCGGTCTTGCGATCTCGGCGTTTTTACTGTGCCCGTAAGCAAGATTCCCTGGATTGGAAAGAAACACACGCGAGCGATTTTCATTCCCGTGGGGGCGAACCTGCCAGAACCAGAAATCGCTTGGACAATGGCGCGCGCCGAACCGAACAGGCTGCCGGCGATCTGCGTTTTTGGGATTACCGGCGGAGAAGGCGGGATCTGGGAAATCGCGAGCATCTCCGAAGCTTTGCAAATTGTGGCCGAGCGTCTGGGAAAGCTGCGGTTGATTGTGATGGGACGCCATTCCGATACAGCGGAGAAGGCCTTGAGGAATTTGATGGACAAGCTGCCGATTGAGGTCTCGGCGCTGGGAGTTTTGCCGGGAGAGGAAATCGTGCGGCGCATGGCGTGCTGCGATGTCCTACTATTTGTGCGCGGAGGCATTTCCTCGCGGCGCGGCAGCGCGATCGCGGGGATTGCGTGCGGACTGCCGGTGGTGGCGCTCGAGGGCACGGAAACGGCATTTCCCATCACCGAAGCAGGAGTGGTGTTCGCCGATCCGAAACGGCAAAGGAGTTTGGGAGAAGCGTTGCTCAAGGTGCTTTCCGATCCGGCGTATCGCTCTTCGCTTGCCGAACGCAGCCGCCACGCGCAGGAAAAATATTTTTCCTGGAAGGCGATTGCGGCACGCTATGCCGAAGCGTTGCGTTTCGAGGATGGAAGTGTGAGCTAGAACTTCCGGTCAACCTGCCGAACGATGGGGCCTCAACGGGACAACGCGTCGATCAGGGTTTCTTTCTTTTTTTCCGCGAGCAGGGCCAAGGGATTTAGCGAAGAGCTGTAGCCCGCGATAGCCGCTGCCGCTAAGAACGCAAAAACCTCCGTGGGAAGCCACTTATCACCAGTCCATCGGCTCATAAAGAGGATGGGCGCGCTAATGCCGCCCAAAAGAATCTGCGTGCCAAAGGAGACCAGCACAGCCATGCCCGACTGGCGTTGTCCGCGCATCTGGCCGAAATTCAGTTTGCGCGGAAAGCAGAGCGAGGACCAGTTGGCGATGGCTAATTGTCCCGTGACATTGAACACGATCGCGGCCAAAGTGGCGGCAAGAACGGGGAGGGATGGTAATCCGACGAGGTAGGAAAATGCGGCCATCGAAAGTGACAATTCAAAAGCGAGCATCCCGGCTTGCAGGAGATTTTTTCCCAGGAAAACTTCGCGAAAGCTCAGGGGCGAAGTGAAAAACGTTTGAATGCCCTTGCCGTCGTAAGCAAAGCTGTTATAGGCGGGCGCCATCAGAATGAGGATGAGATATGCCATCATGCCCGGGAAAAAGAACTCTGTCGAAACCGCGTGCTTCGTCGCCGTGGGATGCCTCCCCGCGAATTGTGTGGTGAAGAGAAGAACAAACACGGGAGGCATGATCAACAGAAAAAAGGCGAAGCTGTTGCGCGTCAGGTAGCGAAACTCCTTGCGGAGGACGGCGGCGACCTGCGGAGTCAGCAAGCGGAGCCCGTCGGACTGCCCAGCGGTCCGAGAAACGGGACGAACAACAGCGCGCACAGGGGCTGCTGTCTCGCTCAATTCCTCGCCGCGATATTGTGTGGCGAACCTCATCCAGAGGAACACGCTGAAAAGCAGAGCGTAGGCTGAGATCCCGGCGACGCCTAGTAGCACGTCCATCGAGTTACTTTGTGCCGCACCTGTTATGGCTTGCCCTGCAAGCGACGGCGGGAAAACGGACAAGTAAGGAAGCAATTGTTTGACCCAGGGCTGCGCCGAACGGCCGTACCGCTGAAGGAGCGGATTGAGGAATTGCACCGAGACGGCGAATAGGATAAAGACCGCGAAGAATATTTCCCGAGAGCGCCTGCGAGCGAGGACGCGTTCGAGCCAGGACCCGATCATGCGCTCGAGCGTGATGTTCATCAGCAGGAAGAGCGCGGAGATCAGCAGCATGGCGGGCAGAACACTTGGGTTAGCCACGGATGCGCCGATGATCATGGCAATCAACCAGCAACAGGAAGCGACGGCGGCAAAATCGGAGAGTCCATAGGCGAGCCCTATGACATAAAACGCGCGGAGGTTAAGCGGAAACCGCAGGAGCGTGCGAAATTCAAAGCCTGCCCCGAAGCCCGCCGTGAAAATGGGAACGAGCTGCCAGAAAAGAAAAATTCCCCAGAAAAGGAAAGCGATCCAGGCTTCGTGGCCGCCCGACAAAAAAGAATAAGCACCGAAGAAGAAAGCGAAGCACAAACCGAGGACGAAAAGCGAGGCGAAAACGCCGGCGAAGATCATTCCGACCAAATCCCATTGATTGTGTTTCTTGCGGAGGCCGTTACGCAGAATCCGCCAGCGAAGCCCGGCTACAAGCCCGATCTGTTCCCAAACGCCGGGGACGCGAGCTACATCAGCCACGAGAGTTCCTCGAGTTGTGGCCGCTGGGCGCCGTCCTGGCCCACGATAGAGAGGAAGATCTGCTCGAGAGTCGTTTTACTACCTTCTTCACCGGCGATTCCCGCACGCAGCTCCTCCAAGGAACCTTGAGCAACGAGCCTGCCTTTGTGGATGATGGCCACGTGGCTGCACAGACGCTCGACAATTTCCAGAACATGCGAAGTAAGAAAGATGGTTACGCCGCGCTCGGTCATGCGCCCCAAGAGCGCTTTGAGCGCGCCTGCGGCAAGAGCGTCGACACCTTCGAAGGGCTCGTCGAGAAATAGAATCCGTGGTCCATGGATCACCGCGGCGGCCAGCGCGAGTTTTTTCTGCATGCCGTGGGAATAGTCCGCGATAAGAGTTTTTGGGCGGTCGGAAAGCTGCATAAAATCAAGTAGCTCTTCGGAGCGGCGCTGCGTTGTGGGACGGTCGAGGCCGTACATACGGCCGACGAATTGAAGATACTCAGCGCCAGTCAATCGTTCGAAGAGGCCCATCCCTTCGGGGACGACGCCGATCTGCCGTTTGACTTCGACAGGATGCGCGGCGAAGTCCAGCCCGAGAAGCTCTGCGCGTCCGGAACTCGGCGCTAGTAGCCCGGTGAGCATCTTGATGGTAGTGGATTTGCCGGCGCCGTTGGGCCCGAGAAAGCCGAAGAATTGGCCGGCGGCAACGGTGAGATCGACACCGTCGACCGCGGTCAAATTGCCGAAGCGCCGTGTAAGTTTCTGCGTCACGATGGCTGCGTCCGTCATCGCGTCTCCCACTTGCCGTACGTAGTTCGAAACAAGACTCTAACATGAGTCTGAGAGGCATCGAGACGGCCGCGGATGAGGATTTGCGGCGCGCGGAGAAGTAAGGTCACGAGGGTTTCAGTGGATTCGGAGTTACGCCAGAGAGTTGCAATTCCTTTGCGGGCAGGGCCGCGAGAACAGCCGGCAGCTCCACGCGGAACGCGGCGCCACCTTCTTGCCGGTTGTAGCAGTGAATCCTGCCGCTGTGCTCCTGCACGATGCCGAAGCAAATACTGAGACCCAAGCCGGTGCCTTTGCCAACGGGCTTTGTCGTATAGAAAGGATCGAAGACGCGGTGCGGCTCGTTGACGCCTGGTCCGGTATCCAGGAAAAGCACAACGACGTAGGCGCGATCGCGCAGAGTTTTGATGGTGAGCACGCCGCCTTGCGCCGCTTCCATGGCGTCGACCGCATTGCTTATCATGTTAAAAAAGACCTGCATCAATTGGTTTCCATCACCGCGAACGCCAGGGAGTACGGATTCGAGCTGTAGCTCGATGCGGACGGTCCCGGTGCGCAGGTCAAGGGTGCGAAGCTGCACGGCGTTGGTGACCACCGTGTTGATGTCCAGAAGCGTGCGTTCGGTGGGGACCTGCCGGGCAAAGCTGAGAAGGTTCCCGACAAGCGTTTTGGTGCGGCGAGCCTGGTCGCGGATTTTCGAAGCTGTGACGCGTGCTTTTTCGGGCAGCGCTGGGTCGTCAGCTAAAAGGTCGGAGAAGCCGAGAATGGCCGTCAACGGATTGTTGATTTCATGGGCGGCGCCGGCGGCCAATTGTCCCAACGAGACAAGCTTTTCGGATTGCACGATTTGCGCCTGGAGTCGCTGCAGATTGTCGATCGACTGTTCGGATCTGGTGAGCAAACGTGTGCGGTCGGCCTCCGCGAGATAGGTCCTCAAGAAAACGAGCAAAACAAGGGGAACAGCGGCGATGAATATAGTCATTAGCCGGAAATCGCGCACCGCAGGGCCTTCTTGCGAGTACCGGACGGTGTAGATCGCGAGAAGAGGCAAGGAAAGCACAGCCGCCATCGAGAGCCGCGCCGCTATCACGCTATCTCCGCCGGAGTTTTCGGATTCCGCATCGGAGGCGTTCTCAGACGGGGCATCGAGCTCTTCCCGCTTTTGGTAGGCGATCATACCGGCAAGGGCAAACCACAGGAAGGAGGAGATCAACGGGAGATCGAAGAGGCTGCCAGTGTAGTACCGGTTGGACTCGAGCGCCACGTTGATGGTAAGCGAAGCGATCAAGTACAAAGCGGAGGCTGCCATAAGATTGGCATAAACAATCCGCCATGCGCGGGACGATTTCAGCCACAGATAGCCGAAACCAAAAACGATGAGCATGTTCTGTGTGTTCTGGAGGAAAATGAAGTTGTTGTTGTATTGCTCGAGGGAGAACGACGCATACATCCACGGCAGGACGATGAAAACATAGAGAAATATCCACCACGCCAGCAACAATACGAAATCCAAATAGCCGAAGCGCACATGCACCTCTCCGCGCTTCAGGTGGGGCCGCAGCGTCAGTGCCGCCATCATGGGAATGCCGCGCAGGAAGAATACGATGTCTCCGGGATCTATCTCGGGCACCGGCCGGTGCAGGTAGAGCTCATAATAAGTCCACTGAAATTGCCCGATCATCCAAAGGGTGCAGCCCATGGCAAGCAACATCCAAAAAAGATTCCTGCGCCAGTGCGGAGTTCCTGCGTTCAGCAGGAGGCCGGCGTTGGCGAGCAGTGGCACAAGACATTGAGCCAAATCTCCGAAAGCGGTAAGAGCATGGTTTTCCTTAGGGAGAATCAGCGAGACGCTCGCATAGACGGCGAGAAAGTACACCCAGATGCCCGCCATTCGGACAATGGTTTTGGAGGATGACATAAGATCAAGTAAATCTATTTTAGAGGGGAGAGGCCGGGAGAGCGTCAGCGCATTCCGTGCGCAATACGTAAGTATAAACGAACCAGAGAGCAGCCTTCGATGCCTGGCTCGCCAAACACGGGCGAAGCTGGCGGAGGAGGAGGGATTCGAACCCCCGAGACCCTTTCGAGTCTAACGGTTTTCAAGACCGCCGGTTTCAACCGCTCACCCACTCCTCCGTTTTTAAGTATAACTTGCAACAGCTCTTAGCGGGATTTTTGGTGACACTTTTGACCCCTGTTGCTGCATTTTGGTGCAGGGTGTCACCAAATTGTCACTAAAACCTTCAAGTCTTGCGACCGCATTGCGTTTGGAATCGAGATTTGTATGCGTGTAGCGCATGGTTGTAACGACAGTCGAATGCCCGAGCAACTGCTGGACTGTCACTATGTCCACTCCTCGGTTCACTAGACGCGAAGCGAACGTGTGCCGCAGCTTGTGCCACGTTACACCTTCGATTCCGGCTTTTCGGCATGCGAGAGCAAGCCCTGCATCGAGATCAACAAACGGTTTTCCGGTCGCGTGGTTGTAGAAAATGAACTCGTTTTTTCGTCCTATTGCCCAGGCGTCCAAGACACGACGTGCATTTGAGTTAAGTGGCACGGTCCGAATCTTGTGAGTCTTGTGGGCAAAGATCGAGAGAAGCCCTTTTTCCAAATCCACGCCTTCCCAGCGTAGAGAAAGAATCTCCCCGATCCGCAATCCCGTGTTCAGGTCAAAAGTCACGATGTCCTGAATGTATGGAGTTGCGTGTTCTAGGAGCTTTCGCTCTTCTTCCTCGGTGAGGATACGGAAACCAATGTTCATTTCCTGGAAGAACTTCACTTTCCGAACGGGATTTGAACCCAGGTACAGATCCCAATCCATTGCGAGATGGAACATTCGCTTGAGAAGAGCCAGCTCGCGGTTTACGGTCGAACCGGATACCTGTTTCCTTCTGTGGAGTTTATAGCCTTCGATGTCAGCGGCGATGACCTCGCTGAACTGACGTTCGCTGCCAAAGAATTTGGCCAGGTGATCAAGCATTTGTTGATCTCTTAACCAGGACCGTTTGTTGGCCCTCGCATATTCCATGTACCGTGTGCCGAATTCTCCGAAAGTAATTTTCGCAGGGCGTTTGTATATGCCCCGGATAATCTCCGACTTTCGGAGGGCCAAAAGAGCTTCGGCGTCGCGCCTACTTGAACTATGCGAGGACTCCTGGACGCGATTTTTATTCGAATCGTAAAAATCAATCCAGTACTTTCCCCCTCGTTTGAATACTCCCACTGGCGGCTTCCTTTCTACCCTTTGCCAGCCGCGCTTGTATTTTAGCAAGCTGCGGCGCCGTGTCTCCTAGACATTGTCTGCTTGCCCGCGGCCTTCCACACGGTTCTCTTTCACGAATTCTCTCAGGTCAGTGGTATCAAACCGCACCGCCCGGCCGAGCTTTACGAATGAAATCCTTCGCTGCCACACCCAGCCGTAAAGCGTTGAAACCGAGACGGCCAATAATCTTGCCGCCTCATTGACGCTTACAAGACATTCTTCCGCTGCCGGTTGCCGAGACCATAAGTCCCGCTCTCCGTCGGCGCGGAGTGGCGAACGGTCTTCTGCCCCACTCTTTCTCCCGCCAGCTCTAGCCGCGTTCTTGGATTCGGCACGGAACAATTCGCGTTCCGCTGCCGTTGCGGAAGCCGGTGATGGTTCGTCCCCGCGCGATTTCATCGGCACGCTCGAAGCCTCCCACGGCAACGAGCTCAGGGAAAGATGCGACTTATGCTGCTGCGTGGACTCGGTGTGGCTGCCCGCAGCGGTTTGGGTTCGCCTGGGTTTCATATTTCCTGTTTTGGTTTTGGTCCGGAACTGCGTTGCGTTCGACTCTACGTTCTGCTGCCTATCGGAGCGTTTGATTGCCCCCGCACCTCAAGTGCGCGACGTCCGAAAGCCGCAGAGGATTACAGCAATGAGCCCGTACCGCAACGAAGTGTTATCTCGCCCAAAGCGTTTGAAAGTATTGACCTTCTTGAGCCTGAGATCAAATTTGCAAGCATTTTCTAGCGCCGTGGCCTTGCAGGCGCGGTCTTCGCTAAGGCCTCATTTGCCCTAAAGTTACTCGGGGGCCGATTGTTTCGGAGGATCGAAGGAAGTTCTTCCCGCTTGATAGCATACTTTTTGACTAATCTTCCCTCTCATACGACATTTGCGGGCATGCTAGGGCTGCGTGCCTTCGTGATTCCCTCAGTAGGGGTGTCGAACTAAGTCTTTTTTACCGATCCGATCTTTCATGACTAACTTCGTTTGAAAACCGTTCTGAGAAATACGCTCAGACGAGGGGGGCCGGACTGGATCGGTGGTGTTCTCACACACATGTAGTAAAACCACTTAAATGGTGTATAATTTCGTTGTATATGCGAATGTCTGGATGATTTATTTGCAAACACAGGCAACCAGCCATCTAAATAGTGAGTCTTAGACAGTATATATGAGAATTCACACTTCCCACGCCCCGTTAACACACTACGCGCAGTCTTCCCCGTTATCACTGTGGAAGAACTGGGTCAGCGTTACGGCAAGAAGGGTCGATCAGTCCGCAATATGCTTTATCGGCTTAAGCGTCAGGGCCGCGTCCGGCAACTAGCGAAAGGAGTGTACGTCGGTGCCCTAGCCGCGGCATCAGTCAACCGGTACAGCGTACCAAGCAGGCTTCGAACGGATGCTATGATTGCATTTCATTCCGCTCTTGAATTACACGGCGTCGCAAACCAAGTGTTTCAAACCGTCTACTATCTCTCGACGCGCCCGCGCCGGGACGTGGTCTTTGACGGCCTGACCTATCACTGTGCTATCCCTCCGCGTCGACTTGCGACCGCGCGTGCGCTGAAGTTCCAGGTGGAATTGACCCGCAACAAAGTCCGTGTCACAGGCCGAGAGCGATCGATTGTGGACTGCCTCATGTTTCTGGAATACAGCGGCGGAAGCGAGGAGCTCGACCGATCCCTAGCTATGTTTCCCTCATTTGACTTTGAGGTTGCTCTCGAATATCTAAAACTTCTTCGCATGCCTTGGCTCTATGCTCGCTTAGGCTTCCTCTTGGACCGCCATGCCGAGAAGCTTTTCTTCTCCGGCAAATCACGCGACGTCTTTCTCCGAAAACTGCCAAGGGGAGTTGCTTATCTAGAAAGAAAGCAATCCGGTAATCGTTGGGTACCTACCTGGAATCTTATGGTACCCGAGAGACTTGCTCCTTCGGGTGACAGACTCATACGCACATGACACTGGACGCGACCTACGTTAAACAGATTGTTCAGGAGACCGGTTTCGACGCATCGAACTTGGAAAAGTTGATCCGGTTGAGGCAACTCCTGGTCGAATTTCACAAACACCCCTTCCTGACTGGAAGAGTCGTCTTGAAGGGAGGCACAGCCATTAACCTCTTTTATCTCAACCTTGTCCGGCTGTCCGTCGATATCGATTTGAACTACATTGGTCAAGTCGACCGGGACGAAATGCTGCGGGAGCGTCCAGAGCTCGCTAAGGCAGTCGAAGAGGTAAGCGTTGCCTTGGGATATAAGATCCAGCGGGGCGTTAACGACCACGCTTTAATGGAGTGGTATCTCGCGTACAAAAATCACGCGGGGACATTGGATCAAATTCAAGTCGAGATCAACTTCTTGATGCGTGCCTGTGCGCTTCCACCAAAAGTCCGCAAAGCGGCGTCAATTGGCGACGAGAAAGCCTGCGAATTCTCTGTCTTGGCGGCCGAGGAGCTGTTTGCCGGGAAAACGAAACCCTGATCGACCGTCGGCATCCACGAGATCTCTACGATCTATTCCGTTTCGGCAAAGCCAGCACCAATCACGATCCAGAGTTGATGCGAAAACTTGCCGTACTATTTTCGAGCACGATGGACCGCGATTTTCGAACTTATGGTATAGAGCGGTTGACCGAAATTGACACTGAAGCTATCAAGAGTCTCCTCTATCCACTGTTAAAATCTAGCGATCGCCCAAACGGGGCAGAGATGTTTGTTGTTGCCAAGCCGATTTTAGAAGGAGTGTTGGATCACGCGCGCGAAGACAAGTTCCTGGAAGCCATGACGACAGGAAAGTATCAACCTGAACTTCTATTCCCCCAACGCCCCGACATTGTCGAACGAATCCGCCGCCACCCTGCGCTGGTATGGAAAGCCGAAAACGTCGCGCGATACCTGGCAAGAAAAAGGCCCTGAGCAAAACGATCCACTTGCTCGAGATTGCCTTCATCAAAGTTCGTGAGCGCACGCAAGGTGATCGTCGGGCAGGTGCCTCAGCGCAAGCAAGTTCTTCTCCTCTTTTTCACCTTTCACCGGGGATGTGCCAGGCGGTGGCGGCAAATCGGCTGAATTTCCACCTTGCATCTGGTCCTCCATACTGGTCGGGCCTGGTCAGACGCTTGCGCCAGCGACCCCGACGACGACGACCGGAGTGACCAGGTAGTGCGAATGCGAGCATCCGACACAACTCGCGCCTTTGGTTGCCGCCGCAACGGCTGCGGCAAATACCACTGGTATTCCAAGCATTTCGCCGGCACGCGACCAGAACTCAGGCATAACCGATCGTCCGGCCAAGTCACTGCCTGTGCGTAAAGGGTCCGAATCAACGAGGCCATTCACCCCGCGAAAGACAACTCTGTTCTCCAGCGGAGGCCTTCTGCCATTTTCGACCTTTCCAGGTTCATGCTTCGTGATGAGTAATTGACAGGTGCGACCTGCCCGGAATAACTCGCATCGCACAAGGACAGGAGCGACTACCACTGCATGAACTCCGTTCACTCCGATGGCGTCGATTGGATGCAGATACGGCAATGGCTCACCATCCGGCCCACAGAACGTAACGTACCGGCCGAAGTCCCTCACGGAACCTCCGGATTCGATCCCTCGCACCACATAGCGTTTCGCCAGGTGCTGGTGTTCGAGGCTCACCTGGGATTGCGCAAAAATGCCGACCTCAATCAAACGTCGCAACACCCGCCTCGACAGAGTAAGCCCGCGACGCGCCAAAGAAGCTTGCTGATCTGCCATCTGCCACCTCTTCATGCGGATTGCCGAACGGGGATGGGACAACCCAACGCTCGACGAATCATTTCTTTGTCGCAGCCCGCCCAGCACAGGTACTTACGTGGGTCTTCGATGGAGATCGCCAGGTTGTCGCCACTTCGATCCTGACGGGTTTCGGCACAGGACGGACACTGCGTAACGTAATTCCTGCCAACCTTGCGAACCTTGCCTACGTGATCGAGGATTCGAAACTCGTGACCGGATGCGTGAACGAAGGGAACAGACTGGCCCGCCGAGGGGCGTTTCCTCTCAAACTCAGGTGGCATGATTTTGCCCACAATGAAGCTCTGCAGTTGCTCCTCGCTCAATTTCCGAAGTCGGGTCAGATAGGCCATCTGCTTTTCCAACTCGTAGTCTGCCCCGTAGAACCAATACCGCCGGTTAGCGCCGCGGTGTATTCCCAGCGGTCCGCGAATGGCGTTTCCAAACTCCCCCTGTCGCAATTCATCGTGCTTAGGGAAGACTTCGATTCCCTCCGCCAAGCCAGCGCCTTTGATTCGCACTCCGAGTTTCAAAGCCAGGTTGTAGATGTAAATTCGGCACTCGCGGGCCAAAGCCGGCCTCTCCATTAAAATCCACAGATGCCCACCGCGCTTGCTCATCTCCAAGGCGGCCTCCACCTTGTCTTCTTGGAGGAAGTACTGCAGCTTGAGCAGGTCTTCCATCGCTCCCGCATAATCGGCATCAATCGCGACCCACTTCGATCGTTGTGTTGCGGGGTTAATCGCGTACAGCCCGACGGTGACTGCGCCTTCCAGGTGACGGCGGATTGTGGCTGCGGTCAGACTCAACTCATCGCCTTTCCGCTTTGCCTTCGGTCGAAAGTAGTAATGGCGCCCGCTCTCAGGACTGGGTCGGAGGGATTGAAGCGTATAAGCTCTGCGGTTTACGAAAAGACGACTGTAGTCCCTCACGGCCTGGGGACTGGCCTTAACTGTGGTCTCCACGCCTCCTCCTTCCGAAGCAGTTCCTGACGCGCAAAGCTCACGCTTTACCTAAGCCGGTAACCAGTCTTTGTCAAATAAGTGGGATTAGGCCCTAAGTCTTTGCTGCGATTGGTATCACTGTCGATGAATCAGCACCGACTAAGGTCGTTTCTCGTTAGGCGGGCTCATTCATCACCGGTTCCGCAACACCACGGCTTTGCCGCGGTCGAAGACCCGGCTCAACGATCCATCGATTCATACTCGCAAGTGTATGCGGATGCTCCACGATGTCGAGGAATCGGCACTCCCGCACCAGCCGGTCGAAATCGCTGACCGTATAGCCCCCGAATTTCTCGTCGTCAAAATCCAACCAGAACCAAATCATCGCAGAGCGGTCGTAGACGTAGAAGGCGCCAGACTCGGGGTCCTCGGGAACGACAAGGAACACGAACAGGGCCTTCGGGAACTGGATCCATCTTTCGATCTTGGGGTGCTCAGTCACATCCAGCAGTCTTTTCACCACTCCATCCGAGCATCTGCCAGTCTCGTCAGGTGTGTTCCGAAGATCAACCACTGGGACTACGTTCATCTTTCCAAACATGGAGTTCCTCCTCTCAAGTGCGAAGTAGAAGTAAAAGATATGGGTTACGCATACCGAGGATCCGAACGAAACCTCCGACCCTGTAGCCAGAGTGCCTAAAATGATATTTCGTTGTGCTAAAGGGCAATGCTAGGATCCCCCGCACTAAAAGCCCTAAAACCAAGGAGTGCGAAGGTGCTAATTAGCGATCGCTTGCGGTCCATACGTGAAGAAAAGAATCTCTCGCAGGGGGACATTGAGAAGCGCAGGGTTGCTCCGCTGCTACGTCTCGTGGGTTGCGAACGGCCATACCGTTCCAGCCGTTGAGACGATTGAGAAATTCGCGCGGGCTTTAGAGGTGCCCGTCTACCAACTCACACTGATTCCGGGCGGATGGTCGGCTATACGGAAGTAATCCAAGATGGGCACAACGCAAGTGAGTAGAGAGGCTGCAACAGGCGATGTCAAGTGACTACCTGGGTGGTCGCGCCGCCCGCCGATTCGCGGGCACACCTCTGCGGCGCCTCGTCACGGGCTCCTTTGTGTGGGCTGCCTCAAACAGGTGCCGAATGCCGTGCTCCAACAGTTCGACGGCCCTCTCCAGGGCGCCCAGTTGTCCAATCCGCGCTATAGCTACGGACAGGCGCAAGTCAAATGATGCGGGGCGCAGCACTTCAACCGTGTCTCGACAATTTTTCCTGGCAATAAAGCGGGATGGCAACAGCCCGACTCCATATCCTGACTGAATGAGGGCTAGCTGCAAATGTATGTTGTAGTGGATTTCAGCCGCAACCATGGGGGTGAAGCCGGCACGTTCCATCTGATCGATGAGGCTTGCCCGAAGCAAGCACCCAGACGGGTTGAGCACCCAGGGTGCTCTGCTCAAACTTTCCCATTCACCGTCAATGTTGCCTGCGGCGCTTTGAACGATCTCCATGCGATCGCTAGCGATGATATTCGTCAGAAGAGGTGAAGGCGCGGTCTTACCTTCGGGCAAAAACACGACAGCAACATCGAGTTCACCGGCGAGCATCCGGTTAAATAATTCACCGGTAAGTGCGCTCAACAGCCGCAGCCGGACCTTGGGGTATTTTTCAGTCAGCGCGCGAATAGGTTCGATAAGCGTCCCCTCGGCCAGGGCATGCGCGAGCCCGATGCGCAAGAGGCCGTGAGGTTCGGCGTCGCGCGACGCAACAGATTTCAGCGCCTCCGTCCGCTGCAACAGATCTCGCGCTTGTTCAAGCACCTTGCAGCCCAGCGAGTTCAGGCGCGGCGGCTTTACTGAGCGGTCGAGCAACTCGGCGCCCAGTGCGGCCTCCAGCCTTTGCAGTTGCCGGGTTATAGCGGATGGTGTGCGGAATAAACGATCGGCTGCACCGGCGATGGACCCGGCCTGGGCAAACTCTACGAGCGCGTGTAAATCGTCGAGCAAGAGAGCCTCCTAAAGTATTCTTAAAACCTCCTCCCAACGAATAACAGAATCGTGCGTAAACGGCAACATCATCGTGATAATAATGAACTTGTGGAACGTGTCGATCCTCCCTTACAAAGAGCAAGAAGTTTAGGAAACCCTGGAGACACATGATTGACTTCCACATGAAGAAGATTCTGACTCAGTACGGGGTGTGCGCGCTTGTGGTCGCTCTGATGGTGCCGTTGGCGGGGGCGCAGTCGCAGCCGGCAGGATTGCAGGCCGCCTTCGCAAAAGATGCCGGAACGCTTTCGGACAAATTCACCGGACTCGCACGCGTTATGTCGGGCAAGTACGACTGGAAGCCCGCCCAGGGCGTTCGCTCCGTCGCCGACGTCTTCAACCTGATCGTTAAAGAGAACGGCCTGCTCGCCGGCGTGCTTTCGGGCACACCGAATACTGGGGCATCGCCCGCGCCCATCACCGATCCGGAGAAAATGCAGGAAGCTCTGAAGGCTTCTTACCTCAATTTGCAAAAAGCGATTGCGGCACTCTCCGACAACGACCTGCAGGCGCCGGTGAAACTGTTCGGAAGAGACATGACGAAGCAGGGCGCGCTGATGCTAATTCTCGAAGATCAACACGAGCATCTGGGGCAGTCGATCGCGTACGCGCGCAGCAACGGCGTGGTTCCGCCCTGGTCTAAGTAGGACCGCTACAAACGGGTGACCAAATAAGAGTCTGTGTATTGACCGAAAAGAGCGTCTTCATGGGGACTTTACTTCAGGATGTTCGCTATGGTTTGCGCATGCTGGTCAAGAAGCCCACCTTCACGATCGTGGCAGTCCTGACGCTGGCTCTGGGCGTGGGAGCCAACACGGCGATCTTCAGCATCGTGAACGCCGTGTTGCTTCGTTCTCTTCCGTTCCGCGATCCCGACCGTCTTGTAAGGATCTACTTTAACAACCCAGGGGTAGGACTGCGGGGCGTTCGGTTTTCCGTGCCGGAATTCGACGATCTTAGAACGCAGACGAATGTGTTCGAAGATGTGAGTGTCATCGTTTACGGCCCCACAAACTTGACCGGCGCCAAACAGCCCGAACACTTGGAAATGATGGAGGCCTCCCCCAACTACTTTTCCATGCTCGGCGCCACTCCCGAACTAGGACGCTTATTTGGTCACCAGGATTTCGCGCTCGGTTTCGCACCCGTGGTCGTGATCAGCGATGCGTTGTGGCGCCGCTCTTATGGGGCTGATCCTGGCGTCCTCGGCCGCAGCCTCCGCCTCGATAACGATCTATATACGATTGTAGGTGTACTTTCTCCCGGATTTCGCAACCCCGGACCGACCATTCCAGCCGTGGAGGTGTGGATTACCTGCGGATACAGTGCCGATCCGTTCCCACCGCCAGCGCGTAGCCTGCGCATATTGCCCGGGGCAATCGGCCGTCTCAAGCCGGGCCTCACTGTAGCGCAAGCTCAGGCGCGGCTTGATGCCATGGCTGCCAATCTGCGTCGCGATTTTGCGAATGATTATCCTCCGCAAGCGAAATGGACGGTTGAGGTTGTGCCGTTGCAGCAATCGTTGGTCGGTAAGGTTCGACCGATGCTGGTTGTGTTGATGGCTGCCGTAGTCTTAATCGTTCTCGTCGTGTCTCTGAACATTGGTAGTCTGCTTCTGGCGCGCGCCTCCGGACGACAGCAAGAGATGGCAGTGCGCGCGGCGATGGGAGCGAGCGGGGGCAGGATGATCCGGCAGATGCTCACCGAATCGCTGTTGCTGGCTTTCATCGGAGGAATCGCAGGGCTTACGACGGCGGTGATTACGCTGAAAGCCGTCTTGCGATTTGTGCCGGCGAATCTTCCGCGGCTAGGCGAGGTAAACATTGATTGGCGGGTGCTGGGATTTGCGTCACTGATTTCTCTCGCGACCGGTCTGCTGTTTGGGCTGGCGCCCGCGATCCATTCCTCGAAGGCCGGACTTGCGGGTACGATGCGCGAAGGCTCGCGCGGCTCGGGTTACAGCGCGAAGGCGGGGCGCATGCGCGACGCGCTTATGGTGTCGCAGCTGGCTTTTGCGGTAGTGCTGATGATCGGCGCGGGACTCCTATTGGAAACGCTGCGCGATTTGTTGCGGCAGAATCCGGGGTTCAATCCGTCGCAAGTGGTGACGGCGAATATCTATCTGCCGAACCCGAATGATCCACAGCTCGATCCATATCACACCCTCGCGCAGCAGATTCCATTTAATCGCGAACTGCTGCGGCGCGCGAACGCGATTCCCGGCGTGGAGTTGGCGGCGATTACGTCCAATTTGCCGGCCGCCGACACCATCAACAGCGATTCGGCAGCGTACGGCAGCACGAATCACAATTCGCTGGCCATCGAAGACCGGCCCACGGAATCCTCGGGAGATTTGAGCGCCGAGGTTATCCGCATCAGCCCGGATTATTTTCGGGCGATACAAACACCGCTGGTGGAGGGACGCTTTTTCACCGAGGACGATGAAAATGGCAAGTTGCCGGTGGCGATCATCGATGAGGCGACGGCAAGGCGCTACTGGCGGCCGGATCATGATCCGGTGGGCCGGCGGCTGCGCATCCGATTGCGTTTCGGGCAGAATCCTACGAATCCATGGAGCACCGTGGTGGGCGTGGTGAAAAATATCAAGCACGACGGGCTCGATGTCGATGGCGTGCCGCACATCTATGTTCCGTTGAATCAATTTGTCGGGCGGTCGTTGAGCTTGGCGCTGCGAACTTCGTTGCCGGCGAGCACGCTCGAACCGCAAATTCGCGGCGCAATTCAGAGCGTTGATCCGGGGCTGCCAGTGTTCGGCGTCACCTCGCTGGATCAGGTACTGGATGCATCGCTGGCATCGCGCAGGTTTTCGGCGAATTTGGTGGCGGGATTTGCGGGGGGGGCGCTCTTGCTGGCCTCGATCGGAATTTACGGCTTGCTGGCCTATATGGTTGGCCAAAGATCACGCGAGATTGGTCTGCGGTTGGCGTTGGGTGCCCAGCGAGCGGATGTCTTGCGACTTGTCCTGGGGAAAGGTGTAGTCCTGGCTGGCCTCGGAATTGTGGCCGGCGTGATATTTTCCGCTTCTACCGCCTCAATGATGGCAAGTTTGCTCTACGGCGTTCGCCCACATGATCCGACCGTATTTCTGATGGTGCCTTTGCTTCTGCTCGTGGTTGCGATTGCCGCTAGCTACATTCCGGCTTGGCGAGCGACCAAGGTGGATCCGATTGTGGCGCTGCGGGAATCGTGAGTTCCTTGGGCGCGCGCAACCTCGGGCTCCACTATCCTGACCATCTAACCCAGTATCCAAAGGAGTTTGCCATGAGCAAGACCGCAGTTACCTCGCCCGAACTCGCGCCGCCGGTCGGCCCGTTTTCCCAGGCGATCGAAGTCGGTGGTTTCCTCTACTTCAGCGGTCAGGTCGGCCAAGACCCGGCCACTGGCAAGGTGGTCGAGGGGGGTATTGTGGCCGAGACAGAGCGCGTCTTTCGGAATCTCTCGGCGGTTCTCAAGGCGGCCGGCAAGAGTTTCGATGACGTTGCGCGCGTCGGCGTGTTTCTCACGAGCATGAGTGACTACGGCGCGATGAATGGCATCTACGCAAAGCATTTCAGTCAGCCCTTTCCCGCCCGCACAACGATCGCGGCGGCCGCGCTGCCGCTTGGGGCCTGCGTTGAGATCGACCTCGTCGTCAAGGCTTGAGGCGGATGAGCAGCCATTCGCAGCCTTCCACCGGGCAGGCACATGACTCGAAGACTTTATTCCCGAACCTCAAACACTGGTTGCATCGAGAATAGTAAGCAGATAACCCCTGGAAGTTCTATGACTTGTGGACAGCCAGTAGAGCCAATAGCTAGTCAATCGGCATCCATAGAAAGGTCAATGAAAGGGCAAACGGTAGCTAGTCGCGCTTCGCAGGGCCTCGACTTTCGGCGTACTGCCGTTCAAAGCGTCCTGCAATGGTAATGTGCGTTTCGCAAGACCGTCTAAGACTGGCATTCCAAGCAGATGGGAATGCCAATCCGTAAGCAGACCAAAGAAGACCGGGCACACTGCCTTTGTGAAGAAGCCGGAAACGAATCGCAAAATATCATAGTTCGCAACCAAATAAAGAAGTCGATTCACGTGAACTTCCTGGTGCATGCAAGCGGCTATTGTTCGGTAGCATTTCGCCGGCTTCGGGGTTCGTTCATACTCGAGTGCAAACCTGCGCTCCCCAATGTCTGTGCGAACCGTCACAATTGCATCGTAGTCCTTTGCAAAGCCAAACGCGGTGAGCTCATTCTGAGAACGGATCTCCATCGGTCCCATCCAGCGCACGAGCAAGCCGGCGCGTAGCGCGCTAAGCTGTATGTCGTTCAGTCCTATAGCATGTAAGACATTTCTGTTCGCCTTCTCTACGTCCGTTCGGCCACCCCCGACCAGGCAGTACTCTCCCAGGCTCTGCAGCAACGTTGCCGCGGTGCTTGCGACCGAATACACAGTATCTCCGGTTCCTGCCACGAGTGTCTGCCGCAACACCAGTCCGCGGTCAACTAACCTTCTCATCCTCCAGTGAAACGAATTACGACTCCGCTCGTAGTGGTTAAGTTGTGTGAACTCGAACAATTGAGAATGGGTCACGAATTCCGAGCGTAAGATTTGGCGCAGGAGCGGCAGGTCGCGCGATTGGTTGAGTTGAATAGAGCCTCTCGGATATCGCATTGCTCGTCGTAGTTTATGCAGACTCCAGCTGAAGCCGTGCACTCCAGGGCCAAGACACGAATGGCCGAAGCACAAACTTGCCGAGGTCCGCGTGCAACCAGCTGTCAGCTGGCATCAACAGCATCGCCTCCTGTTGGTCAAGACACTCGCTGAAGGAGATCAGAAGGGTGCCTTCCGATCTCCATGCCGGCGACCCCACATCGAGGTGTCCGACCTCATTGGCTCGGACCACAACTAGGAAATAGTCGGGCTGCTGCGGAGCTGGAAGCCTGTGCTTGAAGAGGACCTTATTCTGCCCCTGCCAAATGCAGGGCTCGGCGCACTCAAATACGCTGTTGATCATTCCCAGTGGATGATTCGGGTCGAATCCTCCGACGCCATTGAATCGCACGTGGCCGACAATCCGGGGCCGAGTGCGGACACGCCCACCGACGGGAACTCCTGTTGTATTGAAATATGCCGCGCGCGCAAAGCGCCTCGAATCGCTCTGGTCGTTTCCAAAGCGCCGGCGCCAAACACTCCCAAAGCCGGTCACGGTAACGAGCATTTCTGTCATGCCCCCTTCAATCGCTTGTTCTTCTGCCGCTCGCTATACAGCTCTTGCTGCAGCCGGTTGATCTGACCGACAAACCTGGCACCATCTCCACTGGGGCTGGTCGCCACCGGTTCCGCGGCATCACTGACTGTGTCTCGCGGCCCATTCACCTTCTTTGACAAAGCATCGAGTCGTATGGAAAGGTCGGCAACGATTAGCGCTTTCTGCCGAAGCTCTTCCTGAAGCTTGTTGCGGTCCTGTGTCGTGGCTTCGAGCTGACTCGCGACGCGCTGGAGTTCCGCTTTCAGACTACCGGCCTGCGTCTCGCCCCAGCCGGGTCGCGCGTTTCCTGCTTCCGAGGCCTCAATGGAGCGATTGCACTGCTCGATGTGCTGGTTATATCTCTCGATGGCTTCGGCTGCCGTTTGGCGAGACAGGAGGTCGTGGCTGTAGACGTCGGCCATCATCTCCGCGGTGACTCGCATGCTGCGGCGGTGGTCCAGATACAGCTTGGTGTAAGCGGCCATGAGGATCAGCATCACCGTCGTTACTGACAGGCTGTACCAGAAGTGCGGTTCCTTCACGGTGGCTTCGAGGAAAGCCTCACGCCGTTTCTCAAGCCAGGCTCCGTAATCGAAATTGCGCGGATTGAATTGTTTCAGCAGGAATTCGTACCATGTGTCCGCGCCATTGTGCGGTTGCCGCGGGATCTGTCCCCAGACACGAGGAGCGGCAAAGAGAAGGACAACTATCAACAGGCCGCTGCAGTTTGCTGGCTTCATTTTCCCTATGCTAAGCGCATGCGCCTCGCATGTCGTCTGTCCGTCAATTCCGCACTCTTGAAACGAAGATTCGCACCGACCGACGCAGCGCGGGACTGCTTGAGTCGCGGATAAAGTACAGGCTCAAAGTGAGGCACTCGAACGTCTGTTGGAGGACGGACATGCAAGTGGGTGTGCAGCGTTCCGCGCGTGTCATCGGTCATCAGAATCTCCATTTGGCCTTTCGGCAGATTCTTGATGTGCTCGTCGAGCGCGCGGGTTTCCGTGGCTTGGACATCAACTGCCCGGCCTGTCTCCTCATATCTTTCGAGCCCGAAGAACTTCCACCGCTCCATCGACAGATTGCGCCGCGTGACGCGATGTTCCGCCGAGGCCCGCAGAAAATAGCGCGCCGTTTCCTCGTCGCGGGTTCGCAACGTCATTGTTGTGTTCGGGGCCGAGGCGACATCCTCTTTGAACCCACGGCCGACGTGCATGAGCTGGGGGAGACTCTGCATTGAGAACAAGAACGCCGTGTTCGTTCCCCGCGCTGTTTGCAGGATCTGCGGAAAGTTCCGGTATCCAAAGGGTGCGAATTCGTCGAGCACAACGCTGAAAAGCGGCCGGTTCGCAATGCGTCGCTTCTCGTCACTCTCATATCTCTTGCCGACGACCAGCTGTAAATTTTGTAACAGCATTTTTCCTAGTGCGCGCACCGGCTCCGTGTTCTTGTTCACGTTCAAGGTCACAAACAAGATGAGTTCCTGCTCGATCACTTCGTCGAGTGAAAGTAGATCTTCGTACGGGCCGGTGATGATGCTCAGTTCGTCGTCGAGAAACGTCATGCACTCGTTCAGCAATCCCTGGATCTTCGGCACACGCTCCCGGTCCTGGAATGACTGGTACAAATTCTTCACGGACATTTCAAAGTTCAGCTTTCGTTGGGTGCTGATGCTCGTGTCCTGCTCCAGGCGTCGCGAGGCTTTTGCCACTTGCGCCCGCAACACCTGGTCATCGATCGCCATGACCAGTACGTCATAGAAGTTGAATTTCAGTCCCGTGTAGGCGAGGACGCGGACGATGTCCGCGAGATAATTCAACTGGTGCTTGCCGAAGAATTCGTCGTGCAGGTTGAAGGATCCGAACACCATATTGACCACCGGCATGTAGTTGTCATCGCTACAGTGAAACGGGTTGTAGCGCACCGAGAGGTTTGGACGGCTTGGGTTAATAACGCGCAATTGGCCTAGTCGACCTGCACGGTGGATGTGCGGGAGGAGACTGTAGAAGAACTCCATGTCGGCTTTGCCATCGAGAATGATCATGGGAATGCGGTGTTGATCTTCCGGAGGGCCAACGACCCGAAACAGATCTTGCGTAATGATGTTGCGTAGCAGGGTGGTCTTTCCTGATCCGGTCATGCCCAACACAATCGCTTGCATCACCCGAACGCGGTCGGCCCATAGCCACGGACTGCCGTGTACGTCGTAGCCAAGCACAACTGCACTTTGGTTCCACGCCTGCTGGGTTGCCCGATCATCCCGGCTCGCACGCACAACCACGGGCGGATGCGGCCACTGCCTTTCCCGCTGCGAACGTTTCGTCAACAACAGGTATGCGATCGAGTAGAGCGCGGTCGTCACTATTGCTAGATAGCAGGCCAATTCTGCGATTTGCCGGCCCGTCATGTGATACCGCTCGCGCGCTAAGTACCAGGCGAACCATCCGCAAGCGAGTACGAACGCCGCGATGACAATCTCGTAGGTTTCTACAAGAGGAGGATGCTCGCGCGGCTCTGAATACGCAGAGTTCATGACTCGATGACCGCGTTCTTGTGTCCAACAGGTTGTGGCCTCGGCGTAGCTGGCGACGACTCGCGTCTTGCTTGCTCGACACGCGACTTCGACTGAAGCACCGTCGTTATTGACGATCGTGCTGGAGTCAACAAAGATCCAATGATGTTGATTGCGATGGTGACCAAATACGCGATGGCGAGAGAGACCCGAAGCGCCGAGTCCGTGTCTAAGGTTCCAGCGACATGAATCGTCTTTGCGATGCAGTAGAGGTTGAAGAACGCAAGAGTGACCAACCCCAGGGTGAGACAATCTGGGATGAGAACCGCGATCGCCTCCAATAGTCTGACGAAGAAACCCATCGAGTCACCGCCATTAACGTGCGAAATTGAAATAGCAGAAGCTGCCTAGGAAGGCGGCAAATAGGATCGCGCCCAGCAAGAACCCAGTTTTCGGTTTCCGTCGTGCCCTTAAGTCGAATGGGTTCCGGGGTTCGAGAATCATGTCTCTTATTGCATTCCTGAGACCGATGTCTTGCCGCTGTCGCAAAAACTCCTCGATCCAGGCGTGGACGTCGCGCGGCGCAACAGGCAGTGCCATCTCAGAGAACCAGCGTTGCGTTAATCGGTCCCTTGGGACTTCCAAGGAATGTCAATCGAAGCACCGTCGGATTCGCGTGCGTCAGAGGGAGCTTGATCGCAACAATTCCACTCGTTTCCTGGCCCGGCTCGATTCGCGAGGAGCGAATTTCGCCTCTCGCAACCTCGACCGGAGTCTCACCATTGCACTTCAACCGTGCTGCATCGTCTGAGCTCAGTTGCGAGTTTGAGAGAGCGTAAAGCGACTCGCGGTAACGCGGCGCATTGAGTGCCACTACCTGCGGGGCCCCGGGCACATAGACTCTCTGGGTCTGGTTCCGAATCGTGTACCGGATGAAGATTTCTCCGTCATGTTCGAGCAAATCCGTCAAGTAGACCGCAACCCGATTCTTGTCAGAACCCGATCCGTACAGGCGGACGGGCTTGGCCTCGATGAGGACTTCCGCCGGCGAGGGACTGCTCGGCCCGACCGCCCGATTAGCAGAAACAGGAGCGATTAGTGGATCGGCAACGAGCTGGTCAATCGCGAAGTCCATTTGCGGCACAGATCCCGCAGGGTCGAGTTCGTAATTAAGGCGCCCGGACGCCGTCCAGACAAACAGATTCGTCGCCACATTTGGCTCTGTCGGTTGGATAAAGACTTTGTTCTCGCGCCACTCCACTTTGAACACGGGACTGCCCACCGCAACCGTGCTGACCGGCTCAGTCATCTCAAGAACCGTCAGGTGGTTTAACGCGGTTTGAACGTGCAGGATCTGTCCGCGATCCGGCTTCTGCACTTCCACTTTTTGTCCCGAGGCAGACCGTGAGAGGGCCGTAACTACAAGAAAAGAAAGGCAAATCTTATTCATTTCCGCTTCTCCTATCCTTTATATGTGCGGAGGGCCCAGGAGGCCCTGTGATTGAGCCTCCTGGACGGCTGTTGGTTTATGCTGGAGTTTCTCCCTGTGCTGAAGTCGTGCGCCTGTCATCTGGCGACTCGCACAAGTTCCTGGTTGAACGTTTCACTGTGGCGTGCTGGCGAATGTCGTTGAACACCAGCTTGCCATCGCGGATCGTGCCGGACCCGTATCGCATGGGGAATGGCTGCACGCGATCGACAACCTTCCCGTCCACTAGCACTTCTCCCTTCTTCAATATCTGAAGGAGGAAAATCTTGCGCTCGTGGGTGCTTCCGTCTCCGTTGGGGAATTGTTCAACGAGAAAGACACGGCCATCCTCGTCAAACTCGATTTCACCATCCACGAGATCGGGAACGAAAACTTGCACAGGCGTGCTGCCGGTCTCTTCCGCAATCTTGTCGATGATTTCCTGCGGAAAGGCATGAAACAGCAGCGAGCCGTTTCCTTTCCCGGCACAGATGACTGCGTGCAAGGACTGGCACCAGCCGCGCCGGTTCTGCTTTTTTCCGTCTCCCCACGCTCGAATGATCGACCGCAAGGCCTGAAACTCCTCGCGAGACCTCTCTTTGTAGGCGTGGGCGGCACTCCGGGCGGCGTTGCGCCGAGTGCGTGCCTCGTTTCTGGTTGCTTGGTCGTTCCGGTTGGCCTGATATTCAGCCTCGGCTTTTGCCAAGGCTTCATCCAAAGCCTGTTTTTCCTTGATGAGTTTTCCGACTTCCTCGGCATAGATGCGGTTGACCAACCGGCACTCCTGGGACATCTCCCGCGTGAAGAGCTCGTTGGTAATCAGACCGTGGAAGTCGGCGATCGGCAGTTTCGCGGAGAAGAAGTCTTCGAATTCCTTTCTCGCTAGGTTATAGAGGTACCCGATCTTGTCGGTGGGTAGGGCTTCCACATGTACCGGCATGTCGCTGACCCGCTCCTTGTCCTTCAATTGCAGCCAGGGCGCGAGTGGTACCTTCTGGCGGATCTCGGCGATGAGCTGCTGGTTCACCTCGGTGCCCCACTTCAGGCTGTCCAAGGCATGCTGCAGTTCATCCACGAGTTGGTAGGCTTCTCCTCGAAAACCAGCGGCGTAACAGGAGGTCTTCAGGTCGGTGATCGAACCGATCTGATTTCCTTTCGCCTGATTCGCCACGAGTGCGAGATTCCACCAAGGACTCTGCTTCTTGGTCCGCTTTGATTTCGTTTTTTCGTGCCGGTCCTGATGCGCGAAACGGCTTTCCACAAAACGAGGGAAACGATCGCCTTCCACCACAGCTACGAGGTCGAAGTCGAAGTCTCCTCCATTCTTGGCAGCTGTTTCGCTGTGCAGGGTGAATGCACCGTCAAGTCCGATCTGCTTCTCTACCAAGTCCACGACTGCCTCGCTGTCCATCGAGCAGCCGTTTTGCTCTTCGATGACATGCGTCACGAGGGCAACCGCTTCTCCGGTGGACACCCGCGTGTAAGGAAGCAAGTCTTCGAACATGCGGATGGGGTAGCGCACGACCAAACCCATCGCGCACGGAACCGAACTGATCGCCCGATCCTGAGGCAGCCAGTCGGATGCGGCGACGACCTGTCCCTGATACAGACTGAGGAAGCCGTCGTCGGCAAGGGCAAAGCCTGGAATCTTGAAGCCTCCTGCGGTGCAAAGCTTGAATGCCCACTTGGCCAGCAGGCGGTTCAATGCGTTGTTGATGTAAGGGTGTTTGATGAGGTAGCCACTCGAATCCACCTTGAGCACAGCCTCAACAACGGTGTTCTCGAATGAAGTGTATTCCGAGTCGTTCGCCCCTTCGCATGGACCTTGAGCGTGGGACGAGCCCAGGAGGTCGATGACGTCATCGTAGTTGCCGTCCTCGCATGCCGTCCGCAATTTGCGAGCCTGTTCCATGGCGAACGGTGCGATTTCGAGCTGGATGGACTCCCACGGTGCGTGTTCGATGAGCGTGTAGCTGCTGTGGAGATCGAGCGTCCTGGAAACCTCCCGGATGCCGAACACCACCGGTCCCCGATAGGTACGGACCTCGATCTTCGGTCGTCGCCAATGGAGGAAATCCAAGAATCGTGTGGATTGCTTGTACTCGGGTTTCACACACGACTCTGGCAAGATAATGTCCGTCTCCAGTTTCTGGGCGACATCGTCCGGCATCACCTTGCATGCTCCCTTGGCTTGGGTATTTTCGAATGCCAGCCGGAACTGATAGAGCCGGTGCCCGGGCAAATGAAAACGCTCGAACACCGACCGTGAGATCCAACCCCGGCAGTCATTCGTGCCTAACGTGCGGTCCTTCACAACCATCACTCTGGCTTCGGGCAATTGGATTCGCTGCTTGCACGGCGAGACCAAGATCCCGAAATAGGTGATGGCAGCTTCAGGCCATTTACGGAAACGCTCCGCGATCGCCGGCTCGTAGCGCTCGTCCACGGCGTAGAACTTGCCGCTCTTTGCTGAGGCACTTGCTCCTATGAGCCTGAACCGCACGCCATCCAGATCGAAACATCTCATGGATTTCTGAACTTCGTTCTCCTGATGGTCTTCGAGCTTTCCGGGTGGGACATTAAGCCGTGCGACGCGAATGCCGGGATAGAGACCTTCGAGAAGTGTGTTTTCGAGCTGCTCCTCTCGGGCCAATCTCGGCAGTCGTTTCTTCATTTGTCCCATCTCGTTGATGTCGAGCGTAATCACGGGCATCCCATTGCTTATTTCAGTCGGCATTTCCTCCTCCTTATTTCCGTCCGGCAAAGAACAGACAAGGAGGCCGTTGCCGCCGGTCTCTTCGCCGTCCTGAGCCGAAAACGAGCTAAGGTTTCCGGCCAGATTCGCGAAGAACCGGACCAGTTCGGTTGTCTTATGGGCAGTTCAACGCTTTCATTACGTCTTCGTTGCCGCCCTTCTTTCTCCTTTGTTTGCTCGGCAAAAACAAACCAGGAGATTGCTGACTCACTCTTGTGAGCCCGACCGGACACACGTCGAGCGAGCCAAGCACTGATCCACAATCATTGGAGCTTGTGGACAGCTCTCGACAGACCAACTTCAGTCTGTAAAGAAACTCTGCTTATCCCGCCTTGGGAGCGCTGCGAACGGCTTCTCGCCCCAGTTGCGGCTTCTTACCAGAGAAATCCGCGATGCCTCGCCACTCGGAAACGACGAAGTAGCTCAGGCCGGTCTTGAGTGACTCCACCATTGCTTCCGGTTCCCCCGGGACCTCCTTGCTGAATTCGGGAACGCCGTTATTCCCTCCTGTTTTTGCAAGGAAGAAACGCTGGACTTCCACTCCTCCTGGCCGTCCCGCCCGCACTTTGCGTCCACGCGAGGAACTGCCCGCTTCCGTGCTTTTCCCTTGTCCGACCGCCTCTGTCACACCTGCCGGCACCATCGAAACCTCCTTTCATCGACTCCTGCCGCCTCTAGGCGCATCTCTCCTGGCGGCACATCATCTACGGCCTATCCTTATCGAGCGCGCTTTTTTGTAACAGTCCGGCCTCTCGCTCGCCCACCATCTGTTGTTCGCCGTACTCGGCCACGAGAAGTCCGCTCGGATTTGTTTCCGAGCGTGCCGTCTCGACCAGGCGCACGTTGTATTGCCCAACGATTTGATCCGTCGCCTCGGTCGCATTTTTCACACGGTGAACTTCCTTCACGCCGAAGACGATGTAGGTCCACGGCGTCCCCTTGACGTGCTCCATTGAGCGGATCTCAAAGTCCGAAATCATGTGATCGTTCTTGATCTTTCCCACGGTATCCTCGTCGCGAAGTTTGTTCATGGAATAGACGCGCAGGTTTGCGGTCATCATGTTCAAAGCCTCGGAAAGGTTTCGGTCCACCGAGTCCGGCGTGTAACCAAGATATCGACTGAGGAATTGGCGAACTACGGCCCTGCCTTCGAGGTCTGTAGGTGCAACGCTGGCAGAAGTATCCGCAGACAGGCTGATCGTTGCGGACTTTCCGGCACCGGGCCCGCCGACCACCAAAGTGTTGCCATCCTTGTCCACACGGATCACTGTCGGCGGCTGTATGCGGACATACATCGCGAATCCGAGTGAGCCCATCGCAAGCATGCCGAAGATCGTTGCCAGGAGCATGGCACGGTTCGCGTAGGCCCGGAGCATGCCGTCGTGCTCGTAATATTTCGTGTACCGAGTGACCTCGGGAAGCCCTGGCATCCGATCTATCTTTCTCATCTGCTATTCCCCTCCTCTTAGTCCCCTGTAAGCCGACCCAAGCGAGTGGCCGACGTACCACGCCATGGCATGTGGAACGTTGAACCCGTGATATTGGCCGGGTCTCGAGAAGGAACGCCCTGCCGAAACGGAGGAAGGGGCAGAAGATGCTGTTGTTGTCGCAGAGGAAGCATCGCTGTCTCCGCCGCTGGGTGCGGCAGCACTCACCCCACTCATCGCGCTGCCCGATGGCGGTGTTGGTGACATCGATGTAGACGGAATGGCCGCAGCCGCTGCACCGCCAACTGGAGAGACACCTGCGCCAGCGGCAATCGGCGCGGACGAACCAGCAGCTCCTGATCCCGCCAGTGGCGGGGGAGGCGGTGCCGCTCCTCCCCCGGCCGCCTGAGAAGCGAGTGTACCCTCTCGCATACCGCTGAATGATGCAGCTGCCATGCAGGCAGTTGTCGTTATGGCGTTGACGACCGTCATCATTGTGCTGCCCACGTCACCACGAACAATGCGGCTGGCAATGAATGGAATCAAAGCGATCGACAGTGAAAAAATACTTGCAGTCAGGGCCAGGAGTATCATTTGACTCGAACCAACGAAGCTGTTCAGCACTCCGTTCGCATTGAGAACGCTGTTTATGCTTGAGAGATTTACCGCCGACATGAGGACTTGAAGGATCGCGTAAATGAGCCCCCAGGCCTGGAACGTCATGAGGTTCACCAGGTAGGTGCGTGACAACTGGCCGAGGCCACGCGCGGGCAAGAGCGCCAGGACAAATGGACCCGTGAGGTAGAGAACCGACCCGTACATCGCATAAAAGACAGTGAAGATGAGATAGCAAACTGGAAATAGGACAAACGCGCTGAGGATCAAGGTCAGGCTTATAACTCCGGAAGCCAGGCCAGTCACAAGATTCCACAGAGATGTATTCCCGTTCGTCTGCCAATATTGGGCCAACTGGTTCATCCAGTTCGCGAAGAGATCCCCGACGCCGGTCGAGTTGTAAATGAAGTTGGCAATGGAATTGAACATTCCGTTGACGTCGCGAAAGACCGCGCCGTAATTGGCGAATACGAGTCCCAGAACCAGATACTTGATTCCTGAAATCGCAAGCATTCGAACATCTCCCCCGGAGGCAAACGCCTGGTACGCGCTATAGAGGAAACTCAGGAGAAGAATCGTCCCAGCAACACCCAACACGGCACCCGTCACGTTAGCTGTGTCGATGCCATTCAGAGCTGTTTGGAGGAGTTGCTGAAAATAAAACACGGTTTATTGCCTCTTCAGGAGGTTGTAAATCTGCTGCTGTACAGCGGCGGCATTTGCGGCGCCGTTTTTCACATTGGCGCTCGCATTGGCCAGATCGATGGCGCGCACGCGCATCAGGTCAGCGGTTGCGGACTGCGTGTATGCATTGGCGCGAACCAGCCACGCATCTGCTTGTGCTTCAATGATGGGCGCGCTCCCGGGGGCAGCGGTCTGAATGCTCTGGTTAATCTGGTCTGCCGCCTGTAGCTCCAGGTCCGCCAGGGCATCGATCTCGATTGCTCGTTTCATTGCTGCTTGCGCCGCAGCATCTGTCATGTCGGTCATGTCGCGCGCCTGGGGAGAGGCCGCGGTCGGATCCGGCACCGCCCCATAAACAGCCGTATATTGAGCGCCGGTTTGGGCAATCTGGTTCGGATCACGCGAGAGGAGGTTCTGCTCAAACTGTAATGTTGCCGGCAGGGTCGCACTGTTCACAGGGATGCGCATCACTCCTTGGATCTGGTTGAAGATCCCCTGAACACTCCCTACCACCGAACGGGCTTGGTTGATCAGGTTTTGCGGCCAGACGACAGTTTGCTCGAAGTTCGAGATGTCTTTCTCGATCAAAAGAATGCTATTCAACCCTCCCCCGATGACGCTACCTAAGGCATTGCTGATCGTGGTTAGACCGGTCGCGAGGACGGCGCAGCACGGGTCGACAAACTGACTTCTAATGGGCTTTGGCGCAAGGAGAGTAAAGACCACCAATAGAACAACGGTACGGATCTTGTGTCCCCAAGCCCACCGCCAACCTCGCATCACACTGTGGATGGCATTCTTCATCGGGTTTCTCCTCTTCTACTTCCGTTTCAAGAGATTGAGAATCTGCGTGTTTACATCTCCCGTCATGACGGATCCACGCTTGCGAAGGGCATTCTCGTGAGCCAGCCGGGCTGCTTCCTGGCGCAATTCTGCTGCGAGCATTTTTTGTGTGAGGGCTTGACTTTGAATGGTGGCAACGACTGCGGTCGCGGTTAGAAAAGGCGCTGATCCTGGAGCCGCTTGGCTGGCAGCGTTCTCGATGTTGTCGGCAGCCTGTAGAGTGAGGTCATCCGCGGCGTCGCTCATCTTCAGTGTTTTCAAATTGTCGACCGCCAGTGCGTCGTCCATGTCCATCATCGTGCGGTCTGCCGGGCTGGCCCCCGTCGTGTTTGGTACGCTGCCATAGGTGTTCCCAAACGAAGTGGTCAGGCGCGCGAAATCGTTGGTTTGATGATTTCGCATGGCGTTCTCAAGTGCAGTTGGATTAGGCAGCGTGGCGCTCTTCAGGTTGATACTGAAAATGTTCTGCATGACGCTTCTGTACTGGCCGACCATCTGCGTCACCATGGCCTTCGCCTGGTTGATCAAGGCGACAGGCCATGTCGCTTGTTTGTAGAAATTGCTGATTGCCGTTCGCACCGAATTGATTGCATTCAATCCCGTCTTGATCACACCGTTGATTACGTTCAGCACAGACTGAATTGCTGTCACAAGGCTTCCCTGTGCTTGCGCGGTCGGTGGAATGACAACCGCCACGACAAGTGCACCAGCCAAGGCGACAGTTAGCACTTGCCGCCGGGTTCTGGCGACGACCATCCAGTACGAAAAGAACACAAAGAAAAAACCAAACAATACGTTTGTCAGAGACACCGTGGACACTCCTTCCACAACTCGTCCGGGTGGAGAAACAACGCCGTAACCCAACCGATGCCACGACTCACAAGGTCGAACAGGAATGGCAAGCTCACCGAAGCCAGGGCGATGAACACTCCCCAGGTAGCAAAACAGAGAAGTCGTTGCCATCGGATGGACATCGCAGAATAGGGCCGATTCATGACTGCATTTCTCCCGTCACAGCACCTGAGATCTCTTCCGGTTGTGGTGGAACTTCCGCCAATCCATGAGGAAACTTTCGCGCCAATTCCTGATAGGCATCGAGCCGTGGCCGGTCGGCAAGCTTTTTGAGGACCCAGGCTCTATACCGTCTCTCCCTCGGAAAGGTTGTGCAGACCCAGTAGTCCACCGTTGTTGGCACAATCCGGATCGTTTGCGTCGTCTCGGCTTTTTCCCCAAGGACCAGGAGTGCGTCAGCGCTCTCTCCTTTGCGCGGCGCACTGAAGCGCTTCACCTCGTTCAGCGCCACCGGATTCAGATACAGGTGATTCACGAGCGGGCTCATGTCCCCCGGCTGTTGTCCGATGATCTTGGTGCTCGCGTTTTTGAGGATCCCCGGGCCATGCTCCCGCGGCTGGAACTCGGTTCCTACAAAGTCCTCCACCGTTTGGCTGATCCCCCAAACGCTGGCATTCCTTTTCCGCGCTGTCCGGAAGAGTTGAACCACTTCCGGAGCGAGGGTTGGGGAATCCAACAGGAACCAACACTCATCAAGAACGGTAATGCTCGGCTGGCCCGTCTTTCCGCCCGAGCGAGATGCCACGGCATTCGCGATCAACATGCTCATGGCGGTTTCGAGTTTCGGGTCCGAACTCAATCCTTCGACGTTGAAGAAAAGCCAGTTGCTGTCGAGCCGCATCGTCGTGTGCGCATCGAACAGCTTGGTGTAAATCCCTTTTTCACCCGTCCATCCGCGCAACTTGATCGCCGCCAGGCGGGCCTCATCAATCGTGCGCTGCATGCGTTCTTCGTCACGCCATTGCGCCAATTCCTCTCGGAGATCGTTGAACGTAGGAATTGGATTGGAGTAACGGATGGCGCAGCGCTTGTAGGTACGGCCGATTGCGTCGCTGAGCAGGTTGTCGACAAGCGAGTTATCTGAGCCAGGGCTGTCGCCGATCATATGGCGCGTGAGATTCTTGAGAAACGCGATCTTCTCCTTGCCGGGCATTGTTTCGCCCGATGGCAGGTCCCAGGGATTGAGCGTCTCGGCACCGTCCAGCTTCACGTCGATGACCCGCCCGCCCATCAATTCCACTAGCGGCTGGTAGGAATCACCGCGTTCGATAATGGAGATTTGCGGGTTGGCGCGCGCCATCATGAGCAGGAAGAGTTGCGCCATGAAGGTCTTACCCCCGCCGCTCTTCGCCATGATGAGCATGTTCGCGTCGCCGATGCTTGCGTCGAACGGCGAGAAAGGAACGAGTTGCCGGTAGGGTGTTTCAAGAAGCATGAGCGGTGAATGCCGGGTCCCCCTCCACGGCATCTCTACGGGTAATAGATCGGCGGCATTGAGCGTCAGCAGATCGAGTTCCCGGCGATTCTCTCCTCCCATGGAGGGGAGGCCAGTAAAGAAGAGACGCTTCTGCGCGAGGGTCTCCGGAATCCCGCGACCGCCGTTCATCCGAGCAATCGCATGCAACACATGCTGGCGGCGGTCCGCCAGGATGCGCTCGGCCTCTTCGCGTTCCATGCGGTTTCGGCAGGGCCGTGAGGTCCGTGTTGTCACGACCAAGCTCATTTGGCAGGCTTTCAGCGAACTCGAAATCAAGTCCTGCAGGACCTTAATGAGCTGGTGCTCTGCCACTTGCGCGTCGACGTTGATGCGAAAACCGCCGTGGAAATCCTTCTGGGCGGCCAGCATCTTCCGCAGGCGACCCTTGTATTGCTTGATCGATTTGCTCTGGTCGGGAAGGGCGACTTCGGCATTGATGACAAGCGGGAAACCCATGACAACAAGCTCACGCAAGATCCCTGGAAAAGTCGCGTCCGGCAGGTCTTTCAGGCTAATCCAGGAATAAAGAAGGCCAGCGATCTTCAGGTAGTCATCCTGTTCGTCCTCGATATTCACGTTCGCGGCCTGGCTTCGAGCACTCTCGTACCAAAGTGACTCGTTTGCAGATCGGAAGGGGAGAGTGTCGTTCCCAAGCGGATGGAGCGCGCGCTTGATCTCGAGGAAAAGGTCCTGATGGGTCATGCGGCGGATCGACATACCGGTGGCCCCGAGCGTGGCTTCCACCCCCGACAACAGACTGTTGAATTCGGCGAGAAGTTCCTCGTGTTCCCCTCGCGAGCGTTCGATACACTTCGCGGCCGAGAGGCTCAAGCCTCTACTCGATTTCATCTTTCGTTTCCACTCGAAGTCCGGCGATTCATGGTGAATCCTGGGATTCCAGATGAAGTACAGATGGAGAAAATGTTGCAAGTAGAATCCAGCGGCCTCCCGGCTCCGCCACAGCTCGATGTGCAGACGATCGAGTTCGCATAGCACTTGACTCTCGTTCCGGCGCTCCCGGATGTAACGGGATACCAAATCGCCCGTGCCCTCCGAAATCTCAAACCGCACCTGCATCCGCATGGATCGTTCGGGCAGCGATCTCACGAGCGCCTCGAGGAGTCCCTTGAGACGATTCCTTCCCTCATCGCTCGCGTAATACGATTGATTGCCCCCAACCTCATAGCCCGCCACCAGCGACCCATCTATTTGCACCGCAACGTCTTCCAGCAAGTCCCGGATACGCAGTTGCTCGCACAACGGAGGCGCGCTCACCGATTGTTCGTATCGTTCGACCGTCAGCGGCATGCCTGATCTCCCAACCGCAGGTATTCCCTGGTGAGTTCCGGGTCGCGCTCGAGGGCGGAGTAGACGTGCGGCTTTGCATGGAACATGACCCAGTCCTGGAGGTAGCCGCGCTGCTTTCCGTACTTGAACAGCATCAGCGCGGGAATGCTCAACACCGGCACGACATACTGCAGGACCATGTTCATCGGCAATCCAAACATCTCCCGGTGCAGAAACCTGCCGAGAATGTTCGCGACGACCGCCAAGGCGAGAATCGCGAACAGGTCTTCGGCTTCGAGGCCGAAAAACGTGACTCTCGTCCGGAGATTGCGGTACGCGGGTGTCACCTCAAGCGACATTGGTCCATTCCTCCTCTCAGGTAACTCCACCGGTCCCCTTCAGAACAAAGAACTCCGCCATTCGTACAAGCCCGGATAGGAGCAAACAGAGGCCGGCCGCGACAAAGTGCCTCATCCATCCTTCCGTTGGATGGATCCGGGTGACGATGCCCATGCGTAGCGCCCCGGCCGCCACTTGCAACCCTGCGTAGACCGGCATCAGCACGTTGCAAATCCAGTCCACCAAGCTCACCAAAGACATCCAGTAAACGTCCGGATCGTTCCACGCTCTTTGTGAAGCGAATGTCTCCATGGCACGCAACAAACCCGAAGCCATCAGACAGAGAAATCCTCCATACATCGCGACAGCGCAGGGCTCAGACCGGGCAAATTTCAGCACGGCGATCGCGAAGAACAGACCCGCGAGGGTCGGCAGAATGACGTTTCCCGCCCAATTCGCCAGGTTCAGAATCCCGTGGGTGAACGACATCGAAGTTCCTACGCCTCCATCGAGAGCACCAGTTTCCAGATCCCTGAAACGCACAGCATCGCCAGGGCGACAGCCACCAGACGCATGGCCGGGCGCCGCGTGGCAAAATTGATAATCGCGCCCACGATTGCGAGTCCTGCTGCAATCGGCATGATGGTCCCAGCCAAGTAATTCCACAGGCTGTCCAGAACGTCCGCTGCGGCAAACTGCGACCCCGTGTTGAAGCTCTGAATGAGAGAGCATGTTGTTTGCGTACCCAGCAAGAACATCGCCGCGAGGATGGATGGGAGAGGGTGCCCGCCCGAGGCAGTGTCCAGAATTGCCCTCAGGACGAAATATGCCGCGAGGGTGGTTGCCATCCGGCCCACCACAAAATTCGTAACAAAGTTGGACACATCCGACTGAAATGAACTCAGCCACGAAGTTCCGACCCCTCCAGACGGCAACGGAGTTGCGACACCGAACGAACTGAACCATCCGACGAGAGGCACCAGTGTCGCGAACACAACCACCCAAAACATCCATTTCGTGAAGCCACCACCAATGAGGAACGTTCCGCCTTCACGCCTCAAGCTGATTCCTGCAAGAACCAGCGCAACCAGAGAAGCAGCGGGCGCGAGTTGCAACAGGACTTGGATAATGTCGTTCAAGAGTTGTGGGACAGCCATTGCTCCGTCTTTCCTTTCTCTTCTGCAAAGCACTTCAAAGTGAGACCTAAGCGGGGCGTGCAGGCAGCCGGGTTCTTTTCTCTCCTTTCCAGAACTGCCCGCCCGTCCCGCCGTGGATGCGTGCCGCCTCGGTTTTACGTCACGCCTCCGGTGCCATTGGTGATCCAGAACTCGATCAACCGGGTGATCCCTGAAACTGCCAGCAATCCCGCAGCTGCTGCGAGCCACCGGCCGACACCACGCCCGTGCAGCCAAGAGACGACTGCGCCCACGACCGCGCCTCCGGCCCCCACAGGGGCGATGACGTTGCCAATCCAGTTGATGAAGTTCAGGAAGGCGCCTTCCGGCTGCGCGCCCGTTTGGCCCTGTACCGCTACGTTAAACTGCGGCTGAGGGCCAAGACTCTGCGCCCAGACGATCTGACTTCCTAAAATGAAGCAGATCGCGGACACAGCCAGTCCTCGCTTCCATGTCTCGCCCGCCTTCGCCTTCATGGATTTCATGCCCCTTTCTGCTTCGCCCCTCTCCGGTTCACAGATACTGGAGAGAAAAGTTGAAGCGCGGGGAAACCTAAGACCAGTTCTCGCGTTTGTCAAAAAAGTGAGAGGCGTTGCAGTTGATGCCGAGCGCAAGAAAAACTGGGACCGATTTAAAAGGCATTGTGAAGCATCGAAAAGAACCTAATCAGTTTTGGGGTATTGTCGAGATCAACCACCGACAAAAGACATCGACTGTTTTTGGGAGAGAACCGCGCAGGGGGATTGAGGACGCCCTAGTTTATAGAGACGTCTTTTGGCTGAATCTCAAGTCGCTCGTAGGGAATACCAGCCTTTTGCAAAGCCTTTTTCTTCTGTTGAATATACGACTCATCGTAAACACTTTTCAAAGTCTCCCCAAGTTGAGCGAGAACCGCTTCCAGCTTTCCGAGTTGGGCGGCAAAGTCGGCTTTCTCGAAGCGCCATTTTTCGTGGCACACGTAACACTGTCCCGAATCATCGAGATTCAAATACTTCCGGGCGATGCCATGCTTGTACAAGTTGATCCCGTTCACTCGCCCCATGAACATGAAGCCGACGCAGCGCTCCTCGCCGAGCTTGTCTACGAGCGGTTTCCAATTCGGCTCCATTCCCCGGTCAACCTCGCTACTGCTGTGGCACCTGCGGCGCAGTGTTTTGCGTGCCCGCTTGCCGAACCATTTCGCTCAGTTCCCGCCTGAGCTGCAAGAGCTGGCGGAGTTCGTCTGACGTAGGGAGAGCCGCATTGTTGACCTGCTGCATTGCCGTTGGTCGCATCTGTCCTCCCTGCCCTCCACCCGACGTTGCGCTTTTTTCAACAACGATGTAGAACCTCGTATTCCCAGGTACGGTGACAACGATGTTTTGGTTGAAGGCCAGACCGTTCAGTTCCTGGTCTCCCGCAATTCCGATATTTGTGGCGATGCGGTCGCGAAGAAGTGCGCTCTCCGAAAGTGGCCCGTTGAAACCGTTGCTGCCTCCAGCCCCCACCAAATACGTTGCCGCTGTCCCGAGACCGGTAAAGGTGCGCACGAGAAATCGGGTCCCCGTCCTTCTCCCACTCACATTGCCTTTGAGGGGTCCGTAAGTCAGGCTCATTGCTGCGGCGTCGATCTTTTCCATGGTTCCATCTGGCATTTGCATCATGTCGAACCGGATCGCCACGTACCCTGAACGGTCTGCTTGCTGGAGGCTGCCGAGTGCTTTCGCCCCTGCGGGCACAATAATTTGTCCGTCCTTTTCATAGTTGTACTCGATCGCCGCGACAACCGGCGTTTTGATGGCACTGTTCACAACTGACTGGAGCCGGGCAACTAATCTCGTCCCTGCCGGCAAATCCAGCATGACGGGACTCTCCTCCAGCGCGGTCGTAGACGCTCTCTCGCCGACACTTGCGGGATTGCTTTGCACACTCCGAACGAACACTAACGACGGCTGACGGAGGTCATCTGATGCCGATTGCGCTGGTGACGTGGCAGGTCCCGGTGCTTGCTGGCGTGTGGCCGGATCTGAAAAATCAATTTTCCCCAGAGCATATGGCCCAGCATTCCTGGCAACTGGGGGTCTTGGCTGAGCTCCAATCGATGGCTGGGTTGGTCGGGCTGTTCGGCCAACATCCTCAGGAGTAACACCTTGGCTGCCTGGGCCCTCTTGTTCGCCCGTTTGCGCGTTCAGCAGCGGCGTCACCGATCCCGTTTGCCCGGTCGCCTGTTGTCCTGGAGTCTCCCTACGCCCTAAATCGGGCGCTCCCACTCGCCTAGAGTCTGTCGATTTCCTCGCCGTGTTAGAGGAGGAAAACACACCCAGGAACACGAGGAGCACCGCAACGACGGCCCCTGCGAGCACAAAGAGTGAACGACTTCGATCGCGCCCGAGTTCACGACGGTTCGTGACTCGATGTTCCCGTCGCGCCTTTTCGAAGGCTTGGCGAAAGACGTCACGCCATCCGGGACGAGAGGGAGCTTTAGTTTCATCGATTAGCTGCTCTTCTGCAGCGCCGGACTCAGCCGCTCCAATAGGCTTCTTCTCATTTTCCTCTGCCATTTTGGTCCTCCCGCGAACTGCTCACCCCGAACCCAATTGGCGCCAGGGCGGGACGGTCCACAGCCCCCGACTCCGCCACCTGCAACAAGAGCATCTCGTTGGATTGCTTGTATGGCGGACGCTCAAACACCACGACGCCGTCGCCGCGTTCGGAAGGTCCCAACCGGCGTCTGTTCAACCGAAAATCCAGCACCTGTAACTGCTCCGCCGTTGACCAATTTTCGTGCCGGACCAGCTTTCCGGACGTTGTTCTTCCCCCGAGTTGTACCTGTGGCGGCATCAACAGGATGGCGTGCTTGGTCGGATTTACGACCGAGAACAAGACGACCACTTGCTGGCCTCCGTCGACCACGCGGCTGACACCGGCACGGACTCGGTCGCCACTCTCCCTTTCTTCGCCTACGCGTTGCCCGTACAGGACCGGCAACGGTGCACGCTCTTGTTGCTCGAGAAACTGCTCAAGGCCGCGACTCTGGATGTCTTCCGTCGGTGAGTCACTCCGAGGTGGTGAAGGATATCCAACAGCTGAGAAGACCGAACTCGCCCCGTCTCCGGGTTTCGAGGGCTTCTTGATTTCTCGACCCTCGATCCCACTGGTTTGCATCAACGGGACCGTTGCTCCAATCAACGCGAAAGGGAACGCGGAGGGCGCGACGAAAAATCCCCTGGAAGCCTCGTATTTCAGCAGGAAGTCAACATGTGTCCGATCTGGAGAATTACTTTCCCCTCGGCTGATCAACAGCAAGCTGACTTCGTGTCCGCCCGCCGTCGAGATCAGAAGGTTCGTCTCAGATGGCTTGGCAGAGAGAGCCTTCACGAACACGAGTCTCGGCTCGCGCTCTGAATGCTCGACTTGAAACGCAGAAGGATCTCCAACGACGACCGAGTTCACGGCTTCTGGCAAGCGGATGGCGGTGACATACCGGGATGCCACCTCGACCACGATGACTTTCCCCTCGAGGTCCATCCCGGTAACGATCCGTGGCTCGACTTTGGGAACCTGCGCAGAGGCCGCACCAGTCCCAAGAAAGAAACACAAAAGCCAAAGTCGCCGAAGCATCTTCATTGTCCACCTCTGGATCCTGTTGTAATGCTCTGCGCTGCAAGTCTCCGGGAAGTCTCGCGTCGCGAGGCGCGGTACAACTGGGCCACACGACTCACGTAGAGAAAAACTTCCCGAGAAGAGTATGCTAGGCCCCGCGAAAGGATCTGAGACTCACCCACTTGATAGGCGGCAACGGCAAGTCGTAGATCGCCATTGAACAGACGGATCAACCAGGCCAGGTAGGCAACTCCACCTCGAATGTTCTCTTCGATGTTGAATCGGTCTGGCACTCCGAACCGGCTTGCGGTCGCGGGCATAAGCTGCATAAGGCCCGCCGCTCCCTTCCTGGAAACCGCATAGGGATTCCAGCCCGACTCTACCTGGATGACTGCTTCCACAAGTTCTACGGGGACTTCGAAGGCCGACGCGTAGGATGCCGCACATCGTTCGGAAAATTCGCGGACGCTTGCTGGCTCTGCAGCCCAAGCCGCTGGCGCGCTGAACCAGATTAGGAAGACAAAAACCTTCGCGCTCGTGTTCATTTGTTTGTTTTCAAACCACGGCACAAGCAACGGCACCTCCTCCGTTGAGCTTGTCTCTGTACATCTTCGAATCCACAATGAGGCCCTCGAAGCCCTCGCGGAGCAGAAGTCTTCCTCGATCTCCCTCCGTCTTGGCCAACATTGGCAATAGAACATCTCTGTGCTCTGGCATGATCTCTTTGACTCCGAGTATTTGAAGGGCGTGCGCCAGGTCCAGCATTTCGGCGATTGAGGGCGGTTTTTCCATGTTCCAGCCGCGCAGCGCGTGGGCTAAGCCGGCCATCTGACCGAGTAGCGGTGCCTCTTGGTTTGCGCTCCGCACGGCCAGGATCTCGACTTCCCGCTCGACCGTGGGATAGTCGAACCGTAGATACAGGCATCTCCGGCGCAGCGGGTCACCTAGGCGCCGCTCCTCGTTCGAACTCAATACAACAAACGGAAGATTTTTCCCTTTGACTGTCCCAAGTTTAGGAACTGTGACCTGCCATGCGCTCAGGATCTCCAGAAGTAGCGCCTCAAAGGCGTGGTCCACTTTGTCGAGTTCGTCGATCAACAACACGCAAGGCTTGAACTCGTGCCGGAGCGCCCGCAGCAACGGACCTTCGGCGAAGAAATCGAGAGAGTGCAGCCGGTTTCGGATTCCATCCCAGTCCTGGCCCAAGAAGTCCTTTTGCGTTTCGAGGAAGAGCCGCTGTAAGGACTCATCAAACTTGCCGATGGCCTTCTCTTCCGTGATTCCTTCGTAGCATTGCAGGCGCTCCACGGTGGTATCGGCGGCAGCCGCAACCGCGTAGGCAAGCTCTGTTTTTCCACACCCAGGAGGACCTTCCACAAGCAGTGGCTTTTGCATCTTCGCGGCCAGGTACACCACCTGGAGCGTGATGGGATCGATCACGTACCGTGCGTCACGGAGTCCTTCCGCGAGTTCTGCGGCCGATCGAAACACAGTTCGCACCTCCGCTGCGGAGGCGGAACATACCGCAGAAGCTTCGGACATGCATTCGACCGACATGTCTTTTGCGCGGGCCATCAGAAAATACGAGGTCCCTTCGATCGCGTGCTGTGCGCACACCTGGGCCGTCTATTAGGCGCGCCTGGAAGATCAACTCTGTTGGAACAAAAGGTGATAAGCGTGGTAGAGCAGAGATCTAGAAAAATGCATCGACGAAGGACTCTCGCCACTTATGGCTTTTTGGGGCCAATTGAATCTTTCATGGCTAAGCTCGATCTTGTTCCCTCCGCGCGCGGACCTGGGAAAGACTTCGCGGCAGGTGGTCTCTCGCAGCCCACCACCCAAGCGCATGTGTGCGAAGGACGTGAAGAAACTTTTTGCCAATCACATGATTCATGGCTAACTTTGCTGCGGCTTTCTGCTCTCGTTCGAGGCTCAGACGTGCCCTGGCGCGAACTCATTCCAAACCGCACGCCGAGGGAAAAGATTCCACCAATTGCATGTTTCATGGCTAACGGCAGCGAGGACTTACGATTCACGCTGAGCTGCCGTCCCCCTGCCTGAAACTTCTCCGTTAAGCTCGGCTCTGCCGCCGCCACCTGCGCACCGCGAGGAATTTCTTGGCAATCTCATACTTCATGACTAACTTTCACGACCGTTTCTCTCCACACCTTTTCAGGAGATTTGACAATCTCGTGGTTCTCCCCTAGAACCCAACGCGTGCACGACACTCAAGAGCTGAATGACGCTTGCATTCAGGAGCTGATCGACCGCCAACTGCCGGGCGGCGGTTGGCCTTTCAGCGCAGATACGACGCAGACGGCCGTCGAACCCACGGCCTTGGCCCTTTTGGCATTGCCGTCCAATTTGGTCCGCGAACGGGACGCAGCTATCCGATTTCTACTTCTCATTCAGAATGCAAACGGCAGCTGGCCAGCCTTCAGCGGTGACGACGGGGAAGGGTCTGGCCTCACGGGGCTGGCTCTCTTTGCTCTGAACTGCCGTCGTGCCCAAGGAATGGCGACCAACCGGGCGGTCCAGTGGCTGATAGAGTCCCGAGGATGGGAGTCACACTGGCTGTGGAAATGGAAGTTTCGAACCAGCGATCGTCACGTCCGCTTTGACCCTGACAAGTTTGGATGGCCCTGGGTGCCAGAGACGGCCAGTTGGGTGGTTCCGACTGCGTATTCAGTCCTCGCCTTGAAGCATTCCGGTGGCATTTCAGAACACAGCCCAGCGCAACTTCGCATCCGCCGCGGCGTGGAGATGTTGTACGACCGAACTTGCCCCGAGGGAGGTTGGAACGCGGGCAACGGCGTCGTTTATGGATTCCCGCTCGCTCCTCATCCCGATGCAACGGCCCTTGCTCTACTGTCTCTAATGAACGAAGCTCCGAACCGTTTCATAACTTCTAGCCTTGACTGGCTTGAGCGACGCGCCAAGACATGCTTCGCCCCGTGGAGCCTTGCCTGGACCATCCTCGCCCTTGATGCATTTGGACGCCCCACGGCGCCTTTGGCCGACCGCCTCTCTTCTGTTGTCGATTCCGCTGAACTTAAAGATTGTGCGACTCTCGCCGTCGTTTCGCTCGCGCTCCGTCGTACCGCAGGGGACAACGCATTTCGAGTGGCTCATGAAACTTGATCGAAGGACATTCCTGACCGCCTCGCTCGGCCTAGCTGCCGGCGCCTCGACGACAGCCCTGCTGAACCGGCCCAAGTACCACGTAAACCGGAGGCAGCCGCGTTCCCGGGTGGGGATTCTCAGGGCCGAATCCTATTCTTATAACCTGGAAAGTATTTTGTATTCCGGGTTGGAGCTGTTTGATCTGGACGTTCGTGGAAAGACTGTTCTGCTGAAACCCAACCTGGTGGATTACATTCCCGGGAACCAAATCAACACTCATCCTCTCCTGGTCTGCGCTGCGGTCGAGTGCTTCCGCCGCCTCGGTGCGAAGAATGTGCTGGTCAGCGAAGGACCTGGGCACCAGAGAGATACGGAGCTAGTTCTACTCGAAAGCGGTTTCAGCGAAGAACTGCGCCAACTGAAAGTTCCTTTTGTTGACTTAAATCGCGACGAGTTGGTTATGACGCCACTGCTCGCAACTTACGCGGGCATGCAACGTCTGTGGCTGCCCAGAACCGTGTTGGAGGCCGATTTCATCGTTTCCATGCCCAAAGTGAAGACACATCACTGGTCGGGAGTCACTCTCAGCATGAAAAACATGTTCGGCGTTGTGCCCGGAGCGAAGTACGGCTGGCCAAAGAACATTCTTCATTGGAAAGGCATTCAGGAAAGCATTTTGGATGTGTGTGCCACAGTGCCGGTTCACTTTGTGATTGCCGATGCGATTGTGGCAATGGAAGGGAACGGACCACTGAGTGGCCATCCACGGCCACTCAACCGAATTCTCTTGGCCGATGATCCGGTGGCGGCGGATGCCATCTGTGCGAGGCTCATGGGGCTTGACCCGACCCGAATCACGCACATCCGAATTGGAGCACAGTTTCTCGGCAACGTTTCTACGGAGCGAATCGACCAACTCGCAGAGGCAGTCTGCGTGCCCGCGAACCCCTTTGACGTGGTTCCGGAATTCCGGCACCTGTGGGTGACGGGTTCCGCCCAACGCGATTCCTGAGATGAAAGCCAACACAAAGAAAGCAATGGACTGTTCTTCGCGCGCCGCGCCGCTTGCAGCGGGAACTGATGGGACGAACGGTTCCGAGCAAGCGACGGTTGTCCTCGAAAAGCGCCCTCGCCGGAGGCTTCCGTCTACTCTCGAAGGAAGCGCCGCTCTGAGTTACGCGGACATCGGCTTCTTTTTCGTTTTTGTCTTTTTCCTAGCCATGATGTTCCGCATTGGAGTTCGCCTGCATGCACTCAGTCAGACCAGACTCGACAATCCGACTCTTCCTTTCCAGATCACGATTTCCTTGTCTCTAATCGGCTCGTTGTACGCGATCATACGGCTCCGACATGGGCGCTGTGTCTGGAAGCTTCTGGGATGGATTTGGCCCTCGAGAATTCATCTTGTTGTCGCCTTGCTGCGGGGAATCGGCCTTGGAATTGTCGTCGACACTATTGCCCATGCCACGACTTCAACCACTCATGTGATCCACTTCTGGAACTTGCTTCTTCTTGACGCGTTGCTCGGACCAATCATCGAAGAGTCGCTTTTTCGTGGATGTTTAGTTCCAGTCGTATCCCGGACAACTGGACCGACTATCGGCATCGCGGCCACGGCTGTACTCTTCGCCACGCTCCACCCGATCGGCACATTCGCGCAATGGCTTTGCTTCGTGACCACGGGGACTGCGTTTGGATGGATCCGAGTCAAATCGGGATCCACAGTGGCATCGACCCTGATGCACGCGATATACAATGTGACTCTGTTCTTGTGCCAGGGGCTGTAGGCGACAGAGGGAGCCTGCATTTGTCCAAAGGAGTCCTTGAGAAACGAGTTTCGCCGCGACGCGTCGTCTTTCCCCCACTTGAAACTGTAATCGATTCTCGGTAGCCTCGGGAAGCTCACGCCGTTCGTTGCCCGCTTTCCCTAGTAGTCGGTGCAAAGTGCAAATCATCAATGAAGACAGCGAAATTTAGCAAGCTCGAAAGAAGAGTTGCGGACATTGCCAGTCGGCGAGCCCGCCGGCAACTGATGCAGGTTCCTTGGGATCGCTTCCGCAAGGCCTACGAGGAATATATCCGCTGGCAGGCCTTCGCACTCTGGGCCCGCGTTGTTGTTGAATCAGAGGGCAGTGCTCCTTCCTGGCTCGAAGCAATTCTGCGAAAGCGTTGTCCGGGCTTCACGGAAGAAGCGGCTCGTTCAAACAAGCCGGAACTGCTGGGTCTCCAGCTGCTTCCATGGGTTCACGGTGAGGTTTTCGGGTTTGCAAAACAGGAGGGGTGGCTTGATGCGCTCGTGTTCTATGGATTCCGAGACACCCGCTCCCAGGGATACTGGACGTATTGGGAACATTGCGACAGCGAATGGAAGCAACGACGGCCAGCGGCAATTCCCACCTTTGTTCAGTGGCGGCGTTCAGCCTTGAACTGGAAACTCCAAGGTGATGTCAGCTACGCCGTAGTGGCGAAGGCCGTCGAGAAATTAATCGCCTTCGAGACAGTCTCTTACTGGTTGCGCCCACTCTTTCAAGCGGCAAAGCTACAACTGCCAGCTCACATTGCTCTGGAATTGCAGCAAGAATGTCCAGGCTTGCCCGAATTTATGAATCGAGAGACTTCATCCGGTTGCGAAAATAAATCGAGGAGTTGGAGGCGCCTGTTCAATTGGGGCAAGGGTCATGTTCTATCGCATGCGAAAAAGGAAGGCTGGCTTGACTGCGTTCTCCACCAAGGAGGGATGCACCCACGCCATGTGCGCTTAGTGGATTACGCTGCTCACTGGTGCAAATCTCGGCAAGGAAATACTGCGCTTCCGCATCCTTCCTTAAGCCAATGGCAAAAAGACATGGAAGGTTATGTCCGAGCAAGTCGTAAATGAGGCTCATTCAGGGTCGCTGCGACGCCTTGCATCGGTCACAACACTGTTGACTAAGTGTGGAAGAAGAACGCGACCCGTATTCGAAGCTTAAGAAGCTCCCGTTTCTTGCCATTGAACTACGCCCGCTCGATATTTTTGATCATATTTCACTGAAATAGATGTAGCGTTCGAAGTCAGAGCTCTTTTGCTGGAGCTGCCAGAGAACCCTGGAAAGCTGAGTGTCGATGGTTTCGGTGACGTCGGCACGAGGCCAACCAATCCAAGTGACTGCTTTTCCGTTTCGGTGTAGGCCGTTGCCCTGTTGACCGAAGGTTCCGAAGGAATTCAACTCCCCGCGCATTCGAAGTCATGTTTTTCTTGCTCCCTTCCTTCTGTGCATTCGAACGTTCTTACCGCATCGCCACGCTTGGATTCCCATCAGCTGGCTTTTGCAATGTACGGGTGCACCATTTTCAACGGGTCGACGACACGGTCGAACTCGTCTTCCGTTACAAATGCGAGCTTCAGCGCGGCTTGCTTGAGGGTGAGATCGTTGTCCAGCGCAAAGTGGGCGATTTTCGAGGCTTTGTCGTAGCCGATGACAGGGGAAAGCGCGGTTACCAGCATCAGTGACCGGTCAACGTATTCCTGGATATTCTTCAGATTCGGCTGAGTACCTTCGACTAGGAACCTTCGAAAGTTCGTACATCCATCCGTCAGGATCGTGATGGAATGCGTGACGTTAAAAATGATGAGAGGCTTGTAGACATTCATCTCCAGATAGCCGCCAGCGCCACCGAATCCAACGGCGACGTCGTTGGCCATAACTTGGACGGCGATCATGGTGAGTGCTTCGGCCTGTGTGGGATTGACTTTGCCCGGCATGATCGAAGAGCCCGGTTCGTTCGACGGAATAATCAGTTCGGCGAAACCGGCGCGAGGGCCACAGGACATCAAACGGATGTCGTTGGCGATTTTGTAGAGGGAAACCGCAAGAGTCCGGAGTGCACCAGATAGCTGAACTAGCGCATCGTGGGCGCCCTGGACGGTGAATTTGTTCGGTGCGCTGACGAAGGGCAAGCTGGTCAGCTTCGCAATTTCGGCGGCGGCGGCATCGCCGAAATCGGGAGCGGCGTTGATCCCGGTTCCCACTGCCGTGCCGCCTAGCGCCAAACGATAAACGCCTCTCAAGGCATCTTCGATGCGCTCGACATTATCCCCAAGCATATCCGCATACCCGGACCATTCCTGACCGAGTGTCAGAGGAGTGGCATCCTGCATGTGCGTTCGACCGATCTTGACGATGTTCTGCCACTCAGTGGCTTTCACCGAAATTCCATCGCGCAATGCCTTCACGGCCGGTATGAGACGTTGTTTCACGTTGACAGCTGCCGCTATGTTCATTGCCGTCGGGAAAGAATCGTTTGAGGACTGCGACATGTTGACGTGGTCGTTCGGATGAACGGGCGTCTTACTGCCGATCGGAGTGCCGGCGAGTTGGCAACACCGGTTGGATATGACTTCGTTCACGTTCATGTTGAACTGCGTGCCGCTTCCCGTCATCCACACGTGCAGGGGAAACATGTCGGCATGCTGGCCGGCTAGAATCTCGTCACAAACTTCAACAATAAGTCTGTGCTTGTTGTCGTCGAGCCGCTTGCCCGCGTAGTTTGCATTTGCCGCGGCCTTTTTTAGCGTGGCATACGCTGCGATCATCTCGCGCGGTATCAAGTCCTGCCCAATATTGAAATGTTCGAGCGAGCGTTGCGTCTGCGCGCCCCAGAGCTTGTCTGCAGGAACGTCCACCTGGCCCAAGCTGTCGGTTTCCATGCGAACCTTCTGGCCCTTCGCTAAAACCGTGTTCGAACTCATCCTTTTCCTCGCTTTCCGCGCAGGCAGCTCTTTTCTCAGGTCTTATTCCCGAGTCCGAGAACCCTCACCGTCCGGTGATGCGGATCAACATTTCCTGGCCGCTGTTCAGACTGATCTTCTGCCGTCCGTGGAAAGCCGTTGTTCCCAGCCCGCCGACGCCGCCCACGATGGAACCAATACCGGCGCCCTTGCCGCCGCCGAAAATGCCGCCAAGCAGCGCACCCGCTCCCGCGCCGATGGCTGTGTGCTCGATGCTCTTGCGGCCTCGGCCGCCAGATTCAATTGCTCCTTCCACGTCTACTTTTTCGCCGGAGGGCGCGTGATAAAGCTCGATGATTTCCGCGTGAATTGGCGCACGTCGCCCGTCGGGCATGACAAGGCGATCGAATCGCAACATCATGCTGGTATGGCCTTTGATTTTTCCGGACATGTCGATTTGCGCGACGTGGCCGTAGACTCGAGCGTTCTGGTAATCGCCTTTGTCGACGACCGTCGCGCTGAAGGGATCACCGATCTGGGAATCGGTGCTGGTCAGCGTGTCGTCTAGCCGAATCCGCACCGCTACGTCATCGGGAACGCTGAAGGGCTTATTCGTCGCGAGCAGCGGTAAACCGGTAAGGCCGATGAGACCGACAACCAAACTGAAAGTTGCCGCGGCCTGAGGAAATCCAAACCTTTTCACGTAGCTGCCCATGAGTGATTCTCCTTTTACTCGCCTGCAAAACCTGACCCGCAAGCCTGAGAATGGCATTTCGGCGTTGCGTCTGCTGAACCCAAAGCTTGGCCGCAGAAAGCTTTCGTGGCCCAGCGCATCTGTTTCTTTTCGGACATCAGCTGGTCTCAGATTTCTA